>Ga0187875_10000407_pt1 | contig 37278 bp, 31 predicted proteins | sample June2016WEW_17_1_2_FD_132978 | JGI IMG/M metagenome (GOLD analysis project Ga0187875, IMG submission 132978) | Peatland microbial communities from SPRUCE experiment site at the Marcell Experimental Forest, Minnesota, USA - June2016WEW_17_10 | ecosystem: Environmental > Terrestrial > Soil >...
GCTCCTGAACGCGGCCAGGCAGACCCCGAGAAAACACTTCAGGCTGAGAACCACAACCACTCACAATAGCGTGAGTTCCTTTCCAGAGTGGTCTTTTCAACTCCGCCGGTTCATTCCTGAATGGTCTATCCAGTTTTCTTTAGCTCTGCCAGCTGTCCTTTCAGGTTTGCTACGGTTTCTTTAGCGTGGCCTATCCGCCGTTGGACTTTGCCCTCCTTCTTCTCGGCTTTCCCTTCGGCTTTCAAATTGCGGTCATTCGCAATCTTCCCGACCTCCTCCTTGAGTGTTCCCTTCACTTCGCGGAAGCTGCCCTCGATTTTGTCTTTCGTACTGGTTTTCATATTTCACCTTGGCCCTCGTATAGCGCAGATTGCGGCTCGTCTGAGCCCGCTTGAGGGCTTTCTCTTTTTTAGTCCTGGAGCTTTCTGAGGTCTGAGCAGAATTGAACATCTCGGAAGTAAGCCTCGGCTTCAATCCGACACGGGCCCAGGCACATGCCGGTATTGATGGGAGCTCTCACCCGAGTTCACACCGACAAGGCAGATACGTCTGACAAGTTTGCCGCAATCCTTTGTGACTGCATGTGCATTATTGCTCAGACCTGGCGAATCCCTATTTGCTAAGGTCGAAATTGTCAGGGTGCGCCCGGCATGCCCGCCCGCGCACTGTTATAGAGAAATGAGGCTGTCCGATGAAAAAAGTAATGTTCTTCTTCGCGATGTTGAGTCTCGGCACGTTGTGCTGGGCAGGGTCGGCGCGGGAAGATGCCGCCGACCGACTGGACAACGCCACCAGCGTAATGCACGAAATTATGGGGATGCCAGATAAGGGAATCCCGGAGGAAGTGTTGCAGCACGCAAAGTGCGTGGCCGTTATACCGCACATGGTCAAAGGTGGCTTTGTCTTCGGAGCTAAGGGAGGCAAAGGCATCGCCACCTGCCGCACGGCGAATGGCTGGAGTGCGCCCGCGTTCATCACGATTTCGGGTGGGAGCTGGGGGCTGCAGATCGGTGTAGAAGCCGTGGACGTGGTGATGATCTTTCAGAATAGCAAAGGGATGCAAAGGCTGCTCTCGAGCAATTTCCAAGTTGGAGGGGACGCTTCCGCGGCAGCAGGTCCAGTGGGACGGCATGCCGAAGCCGGTACGGATTGGAAGATGGATACGGAGATCCTGACCTACTCCCGTGCCAAGGGTGCGTTTGCTGGACTCACATTGGAAGGTGCGTCGCTCCGTCAAGACAATGATTCACGGCGTGCGATGTACGGACCCAATGTCACAACTCGGGCTTTGCTGTTAGGCAAAGTACCGGTTCCAGCCGCAGCCGAGCCGTTCCTTGCGGAAGTTCGCGGAGCAAAAGCCGAGGCCAGAGTCAACAAACAGTAGGGCTTTCAGACTCGACTTTCTACCGTTGCTGGCTAATCGACTAGGGCTTTAGCCCTTTACCTGGCACTCCGGGTGTTGGTACTGGCATGGTAGTTGCGTCAGGGTTTTCGCAACGGCAAACGTTGAACGGTTCTGACGGCGGACCGAAAGCGGGCAAATAGCGTCAGAGCTACAACGGCAGGCCAGGTTCGCCGCAGGGTCTGCCCGTAGACTGTAACGCTTTGATTGGGAAAGGAGCACCTATGTCAAACGACGACTCCGAGGTTGAACGCCATGCGGGAGCTGACATGGTTCCGGTTGGGGAATCGTTTGAATGGAATCCGGAGCGGGACGGCGGCTATCCGATTCTTCGCCCAGACTTCAACCTCAAAGTGTCCAACCAGGTCGCCACACCGTCGGGTGTCGACTAATTCCAAGGACGTAGTTCAAATGAGCACAGGAGGTTGACATGCTTTGGACGATTTTCGTTGTTCTTATTATTTTGTGGCTCCTGGGTTTCAGTCTGCATATCGGCGGAGCCCTGATCCACCTGCTTCTGGTTGTGGGTTTGGTGGTTCTGGTCATGAACTTACTGAGCGGACGACGAACCGCAATTTGAATCCGCCAGTACGAGTCCAGGACCGAAGGCGCCGTCTAGCCCCTGGCGCCTCTTTTAACCTTGGTCCGGTTTTTTTTCAGCCGGACCATACCTCAAGGAGCCGGCGACGTCCGCTACTGAGCTTTCGATGGGTTCGACCCCAAACACGCCGATGCGCCGCGAAGTGAGCGCTCTCGGGTTCGAAAAGAAGTCGGCGTCCTGCTTGCAAGTGATACCTGCCCGATCGCTTCCAGTGCGGGTAGCGGTTATCGGGAACCACCTCCCTCGACAGTGTGGAATTGCGACCTTCACGACAGATTTGTGTGATGCGATTGCTGCTGCTGCGTACGGAGGCACGGGAGTATTCGTAGTAGCCGTCAATGACTCGCAATCGCGCTACAGCTACCCTTCGCGCGTGCGATTCGAGATAACTGAGAGCGATCTGTCATCCTATCAAGCAGCCGCCGACTTTCTGAATTCCAGCGATATTGATCTTGTATGTTTGCAGCACGAGTATGGGATTTTTGGAGGGAAGTCCGGCAGCCATGTTTTGCGGCTGCTGCAGCGCCTAAAAATGCCAGTCGTGTCGACTCTGCATACGGTTCTTCGTGAGCCCGATATAGACCAACGAATGGTCATGCAGGAAATCGCCGCGCGCTGCGATCGTCTTATTGTCATGAGCCAGCACTCCTCTCACTTTCTGCAAGATGCATTTAGGGTTCCAAGCGAGAAAATTGAACTAATTCCTCACGGCATCCCCGACCTGCCCTTTGCGGAACCGGCTTCTTACAAAGACGCATTTTCAATAGGAAAAACTGTACTGCTCACGTTCGGCTTGTTGTCGCCAAACAAGGGATTCGAAAGCGTGATTCGAGCCCTGCCGCGCATTTTGTCTCGGCACAACAACGTTATCTATGTAATCGCAGGCGCTACTCACCCGCACGTCAAACGCCGCGAGGGTGATCGATATCGGCTCCAGTTGCAAGCCTTAGCCAAAGAGTTGGGAGTTGAGGAGAACGTGGTCTTCCACAACCGATTCGTCAGCCCTCAAGAAATGGCTTCGCTGGTTAGTTCGGCTGACATCTACGTCACCCCATACCGCTACGAGGCACAGGCCGTATCTGGGACACTGGCGTACGCTTTGGGCGCCGGGAAGGCGATTATCTCGACTCCGTACTGGCACGCCGCCGAACTCCTGGCCGATGGGCGCGGGGCGCTGGTTCCTTTCGAGGACCCTTCGGCTATTGCAGATACAGCGATTGAACTTTTGGACAACGATGCGGCCCGCGAGGCAATGCGCAAACGAGCTTACGCTTATGCACGCCACATGGTCTGGAACCGGGTAGCACAGTCCTACATGCAGACCTTTGTACGAGTGCGCTCTGATCGCATGCAACCTGCCCGCGCGGCGTTCCACCTCCAAGCAGCCGAGAAAAACGCTACAAGCCGACTCATAAATGTCTGAGCCCCTTTCCCAGCGCGGATTGGGAGGGAGCCAGTCCATAAACAACGAAAGATAAGAAAGGAGATTATGACGATGACTGAATATCTTGGAGCGACTGAAAAGCTGATTCTGGAGAACACATATTAGGGCGATTTCGTCACCACGCAGGATGCGGATCTCGAGTATGATCCCGCAGCATACACGGTGCTCATGGAGCCCTTGATCGAAGGCGGCGGCGACGTCGTATATGGAGTCGCGTCTACTCCTCGCCCACCCTCATCGTGCTTTACTTCTGGCATCACTGCCCGCAATCACCCGCTGCTTCTGATTTTCGCCTCAGAATGAAAATGAAAAGGTGCAGGGGCAAGCGAGAACCGCTATACTGGCGCCCTCCCCATTTCGAGAAAGACTTCGATTTAAGAATACGAAACGCATTTTCAACGAACTCCAAAGGGAATATGTCGCCACACAAATCCTGCTTTTTGTCCCCGTTTCGTATCACGATCAGAGCCATCCGTTTTGTGACAATCTTTGTCACGATCGCCGCGGGTCTACTGTTCCGTGCCCATGGGCAAGTGAATGTGGTTACCTACCATAACGATGTAGCGCGCACGGGTTCGAATGCGAACGAGACACTGCTGACTCCGGCGAATGTGAACAGGACCAGCTTCGGCTTGCGTTTCACCCAGCCGGTGGATGGGTATATCGTCGGGCAGCCGCTGTACCTGTCCAATGTCACGATTCCGAATGCCGGCGTACACAACGTGGTATATGTAGCGACGCTGAATGACAGCGTCTATGCCTTCGACGCAGACAGCAATACGGGTAGCAATGCGGCGCCGCTGTGGCACGTCAACTTCACAAACCCCTCGGCGGGAATTACCACCGCTTCCGGCGAATTCCTTCCGTGTCAGGCCGTGACCCTTTACAACCAGTCGGGAATCGTTTCTACGCCAGTAATGGATCCGTCCACAGGAACGATGTATGTGGTGGCCAAAACCAATGAGAACGGCACGGTGGTTCATCGCCTGTACGCTCTGGACGTGACAACCGGGGAGGAGAAGTTCAGTCCTCCGGTTGCGATGGAAGGATCGTTTACGGCAAACGATGGAACTGTGCGCACATTGCAAAGCTTGCACGCAATGAATCGTCCAGCCCTCCTTTTGGAGAATGGGATTGTGTACATAGCATTTGGGTCCAACGGATGCAATGACCAGGCATACGGCTGGGTGCTGGCATATGACGCGACGGCGCTCACCCCCGCAGGAATATTCAACGCAGCCCCCGCGAAGGGGCTCGCCTCAATCTGGCATAGCGGGTCAGGTCCAGCCGCAGATTCCGCCGGCAACATCTACATTTCGACAGCGGAAGCAGACTTCTCGGCGAACCTCAGCGGACAGGATTTTGGATCGAGCATCCTGAAGTTGGTCCAGGAACCGGGAACGCTAGTCGTAGACGACTATTTCACTCCCTATAACACCGCCTACATCTCGGAAGAGGACCTGGATCTGAGCGCCAGCGGGCCCGTGGTCTTGCCCGACCAGCCGGGACCGAATCCCCACTTGCTGGTCGCGAGTGGAAAGCAAGGCACGATCTACCTCCTCGATCGCGACAACATGGGACATTTTAACCCGGTGAGCGACACACAGATCGTTCAAGAGCTGCCTTTTGCAGTCGGTGCGATGTTCAGCACGCCGGCGTACTGGAACAACACTGTATACTTCGCGGGGAATGCCCATCCCGTCGAGGCCTATGCGCTCAACAATGGCCTGCTGCTAACCCCGCCCGTGGCAAAGTCCGTTACGTCCGGAGGGGGTCACTCTCCCACAATCTCGGCCAACGGAAATTCCGATGGACTCGTCTGGGTTATCAACGGAAGTGCGCTGTTTGCGATGGATGCCTTGAGCCTGAAAACGTTGTATGCCACAAACCAGGCAGGGACGCGAGATGTGCTTCCAGCCCTGGCCCACTTTGCCACCCAGACCGTTGCCAATGGAGAGGTGTTTGTGGGGACGCAAACCAAGCTGATGGCATACGGCCTTCTGCCTCGAGTGGCAGTCCTGTTAGGGAACAACCAGACGGCAACGGTAACCGCAGAACTTCCCCTTCCATTGCAGGTAGAGATAGCGGACCCGTACACCGGGCAGACTTTTCCTGGAGTGTCGGTGACGTTCAGCGATGGAGGCAAGGGCGGCACATTTGGCAACACTAGCGTCGTGACAGACGCAACCGGCACCGCGACAACGACCTACACGTTCGGCAAGGTCGCACGTTCCCTGACCATCACCGCGTCCAGTACGGGGATGTCCGGCGCCACGTTCGCGGAGACCGCAACTCCCGCCAAACCCGAATGGGTGTTGCCCGGTTCCGGAGTCGGGCAGACCGCGCAAGTTACGACCAGCCTGCCAGCGCCGGTCATGGTAAGGGTTGCGGACCTGTACGGCAATGATGTGCCGGGGCAAAGTGTCACCTTTTCGGATGGTTCTTTGGGAGGCAGTTTCTCCGCGAACCCCGTGACCACCAACAATAGCGGCAACGCGAGTACGATTTACACCACCTCTACCAAGGCGGGCTCATTCAACCTGATTGCAACCTTAGCCGGGTGTGTGCCTCGGAAACTCTCCGAGACCGCTACAGCGGGCCCAGCCGCAATCGTCAACGTGATCGCGGGAAACAATCAGACAGGCCCGGTCGGAGCTGCGCTGCCGCAAGAACTAATGGTCCAGGTGACAGATCAATATGGGAACCCTGTTCCGAACGTCTCAATAAGCTTCTCTGACGGTGGATCGGGCGGGACGTTCTCGGCACCGGTTGCCTCCACAGACAACAACGGAGAAGCAGGAAGTTTGTACACGCCGCCGGCTGCGGGTACCTTCTACATAGTAGCGTCGGCAGGAACGGGATCAGCGACATTCACCGAAACCGCGCAGTAGAGGCGCAGAAAACATCGATCAAACCAAGACAACAACTCCGCAGTGACGAGTTGTCCAGTTTCGCTGCTTCCAAATAAAAGCGCGGACTCTCTCTCAGTCAAGTTTTAAGATAAACACATCCGAAAGAGGCTCGCCATCGGCTTCCTTGCCTAGTTGCGCGTCCCAATCTGAAGTGAACAAGAAGAAGCGGCCATCCCTGGAAACGCTCCCGAGAGGTTGCGTTTGAAAAAATGGCGAGACATAGGTGGCTCGATTATGCGCAAATCGCCAGACGGTGGAAGCCCGCCCGTCGGTTTCAATACAGAATATTTCTTCATCATAAGGGTCTTCGACACCGTCGCCGTCGTAACTGTGGGTGGAGCCGCAAACAGGAGCACTCTCCTGCACATTCGCGTTGCTCCACGTAAAGTGCTGCGCTTGACCCCAAACAAACAAGACTGGCGTGACCAACTGCGAAATCTCGGAGAGGTTATTCAGGGGGCGTTTTGCCGTTTGCATATCACCCTCAATCGTCGGACCGTTGACCAAGCTGTCGTACCCCACGGCCTCATACCCGGCGCACTCGTCGAGATGACAGGTGCTGACGTCCAAGGTCGCCAAATCCCAAACGTTCAAGCCGGGCCCGTTGGTCGCTATCACAACGTAGTTGCCGCTGCGTGAAAGATAGGCATGGCGAATGAGGTAAGGTGTGGTAACCGTCGCCACGCCGGTGGCTCCCCATTGTCCGCCGATTTGGCCTGTCTGAGTGTTGTACCAGCGGCACCCGAGTCTTTTGTCATACACGACAACGAACATGTGTTCCCCAAATTGCGCCCCTCCCTCCGAAATCGATACACGATTATCGTCGAGAGACGGACTTACATCGTCATCGCTCACGACCGAGGGTCCCGAACCTAGCGGCGGTTGCATACCACAAGTCCTGGTGTCGACGACAGGCGTCGTGGCTCCCGTGGAAAATCGATAACTGGTGATCGTCAACGTCTCTGGATCAGAAGTCCCGTAAATCAAGTCGGGATCCACCAAACTAAACGAGGGACCAGGTCTTAGAGGCAATAGAAGGCCCTGCCCTGGACGCGCTCTCGGCAGCGAACTGATAGCCATATTCGCCGGATCAAAAGCAAACACTAAGTTCTGGCCTCCCTTGCCGATCACGTAGAACTTTTTGCTATCCGCGCTCCACTCGTTCTCCTGACCGCTTCCCTCCGTTCGCAGGAAGGTGCCGGGGAGTTTGAAGTTCGTGGTGCCATCCGTAGCCCGCACCATGGACGATCCGAAATCGGGATCCGCAAATACGACATTCCTGGGAGGCGGCTTCATGGGAGTTTCTTGGTGAACCAAACGGTCTGTAACCGCATGAGGGTAAGGTTGACGGCCCTGGCCTAAACTCGTCTTTACCAGAATTAAGGTGGCCAACAGAGCGCAAAAAGCAAGCAGAGTTTTTCTAGCCATAAGCGGCTCCTGTTCGGTTTCGAAGTCTCCTCGCCCTGAATGGAAGAACGGAGGAGGCGTGAAACACCAAGGCGGTTGATCATGAAGGAGGGGCTGAACTCTGTCAAGACGAAAGGTTTTGCACTTGCTGAGCAGAAAAGAGCCAAGGCATCTCACTTGGGTTCACTTGCCGCCTTCGAAAAGAAAAGGAAATTCGCCAGCCTTGCTCTGTGAGCAAGACCCACCCTGCATTCGACGTTTGCGTCCATCGGCTGCCCAGTAAAGTCTTTGAGGCTTATTTCGGCTTTTGATAGGTCGCGTTGATTCCCGAGCCTCGCGCGGAAGGCGCGACAGCCGCTTTTGCTGGAGCCTGCTTTACCGGCGCGCTTTTCATAGCTCCGCTACTACCGCGATTCGAACCGACGGGCTTGATGCTCGTCCGCTCGAGGCGACTGAGTTCCGCGCTCGTACTCGAACCGCTTTTCGTTGCCTTCGGCACTGCGATCGACGACTTGCGGTGAGCCGGCATTGCGGATTTCGGAGTCAGCGGCTTGATCGCAGGGTTCATAGCATCGGAGGCCGACTTGGCTGGAAATGAGCGCACCTGAGAGTTCTGCCCTGCTGCCACAGGGATCAAGGCCGATGCAACTACGAACCAACAAACGATCCTGTGATTCATCATGAGAAATCTCCGCCCCGGGGATCCGTCCTGCATGTACAATCCCGCGTGCTTCAATTAGAGCACGTTCGCGGTGAAATCTCTGCGCGAAAAATCGCATAAGGCAGGATTCCAGAGACTCGCTGCTGGACGGGGTCATGAATCCACCGGCCTCCGAGCGGTGGAATTGGGCTGCCTATTGTCGCAATTCTCTTCACATTCAACTGCGGCGGGCCAAAGAGGTGGACTGAGAACTGCCAAAACACCTGTTTTTCATCCAGTTTACGTGACTGATCACTGACGACCGAAGGCCTCCCAATTGCTTGCACTTCAGTTGCCCGGAGACAAGACCGTCAACTTCTTGGGGGTTAACGTCGAGGTGTTAGTCTAAAAGAATGCGGCTGGGGATTCCTTTCTAGAGAATCTGCAATACGCTTCGACCGGCCAGAGAATGCCCTAAAGCAATCCTGGCAAAATTAAGACAAGATTTGTAGACGTAGAATTGGGAGGCTTGGCACTTGACCGCTTCGATCAGCCATCTGGTTCCGCCGCACGGCGGCGAACTCGTCCAACTCAACGCACAACCTGACAACGTTGCCGAACTGAAGGCGCATTCCAAACAGTGGCCCTCCTGGGACCTGACGGCTCGCCAGTTGTGCGATCTCGAGTTGTTGCTCACCGGCGGCTTTTCGCCGTTGCGCGGCTTCATGACGCAAACCGATTATGACGGCGTCTGTCACAACATGCGTCTGGCTAGTGGAATCCTCTGGCCTATGCCCGTCACTTTGGACGTCACCGAGGAATTTGCCGGAAAACTGACTGCCGGCACCAGCCGGGTTGCATTGCGCGATCCAGAAGGCGTCATGCTCGGAGTTCTGCATGTCGAGGATGTGTGGCAACCAGATCGTAAAGCAGAAGCGCAAGCCGTTTTCGCCAGCACCAGTTCAGCCCATCCCGGCGCCGATTACGCCATCAACAAAGCGAATTCCTGGTACGTCGGTGGAAAAATCGAAGGGATGCAAATTCCTTCCCATTATGATTTCCGCAATCTGCGCCTGACACCTGCTGAGGTTCGCGCCGAGTTTGCCCGGGAAGGCTGGCGCCGCGTGGTGGCATTCCAGACTCGCAATCCCATGCACCGCGCTCATGTTGAACTCGCCTTCCGCGCGGCCAAGCAGGTCGAAGCCAATTTGCTGATTCATCCTGTGGTGGGGATGACCAAACCCGGCGATGTCGACTACTTCACGCGGGTGCGCTGCTACCAGTTACTGCTCTCAAAATTCCCGCAGTCGACGGCAAAACTTTCTTTGCTGCCGCTCGCCATGCGCATGGGCGGCCCACGCGAGGCCATCTGGCACGCCCTGATCCGAAAAAATCACGGCTGTTCGCATTTCATCGTGGGGCGCGACCACGCCGGTCCTGGCAAAGACTCCGACGGCAAGCCCTTCTACGGTCCGTATGAGGCACAGGAAGTCTTTAGGAAATACCAAACCGACATCGGCGTCACCATGGTTCCTTTCAACATGATGGTCTATCTCGAGGATCAGGACAAATATGTACCGGACGACGAAGTGAAGAATGGCGATCGCGTGCTAAACATCTCCGGCACCGAACTTCGCCAGCGCCTGAACGAAGGTCGCGAGATACCCGCGTGGTTCACTTACCCGGAAGTGGTGGCGGAATTGCGCCGGAGTTTCCCGCCCCGTCATAAGCAAGGCGTCACCATATTTTTCACTGGTCTTTCGGGTTCCGGTAAGTCGACGATCGCGAACGTATTGCTGACGAAGTTCTTGGAAATGGGAGGCCGTCCGGTCACGCTGCTCGATGGTGACCTCGTGCGCAAGCACTTGTCGTCCGAGTTGGGTTTCTCGAAGGAACACCGCGACATCAACATCCGTCGCATCGGATACGTGGCATCGGAGATCACGAAGAATGGTGGTATCGCGATTTGCGCGCCCATCGCCCCCTACGACGCCACGCGCAAGCATGTCCGCCAGATGATTGAGCCCTACGGAGGTTTCATTCTGGTTCACGTTGCCACGTCCGTGGAAGTCTGCGAACAACGCGATCGCAAGGGGCTGTATGCCAAGGCGCGAGCGGGAATTCTCAAGGAGTTCACCGGCATTTCCGATCCGTATGAAGTTCCGGCTGACGCCGAAGTCACCATCAACACCGGCGAGTTGTCTCCGGAAGAGGCGGCGCAGGAAATTATTCTGCACCTCGAACGGGAAGGCTTTATCGGTACAGCGGCGGAGTCGGTCTAAACGCTATGCGGTCGACGCCAGCATGCGACTGAAAGGCTCAAGCCGGGTACTGTCATGGATCTGCTGATCAAGAGTTTGATCGGTTTTGGAGTGGGAACACTGATCGGAATGACGGGTGTCGGAGGCGGCGTTCTGCTGCTTCCGATCCTGATCTTCGGCTTGGGTGTACCTCCTCTTCGGGCCGTGGGCTCGGACGCGCTCTTCAACTTCCTCACCAAGATCGGCGCCAGCATCGTTCATTTGCGCAAGGGCACGGTTCGCCGAAAAGTCGTGCTCGCCCTGGCCGCCGGCAGCGCCCCCGGATCCTACCTGGGCGTTAGTTTTCTGATTCACTTGCGAAACGTTTATGGCAATGGCGTCAATCATTTCATCACCTTTGCAGTGGGAGTTTTGCTGATTTGCATTCCCACTTTCCTGTTCTTCCAGAAGAAGATCGAAGACCGCGTAGCGGTGCGGCCGCCGACGATGAAGTCGTTCGCATGGATGTCTGTCATCGGCTTGGTGGCTGGGTTCCTGGTGGGCATCACTTCTGTCGGCTCGGGCAGCATCGTCATGATGATGCTGCTGTTGTTTTACAGTTTTCAACCGAAAGTAATGGTGGGCACCGACATCGTCCACGCCTTGCTGCTTACTGGCGTCACTAGTTTCCTCCATTTTCGTTTGCACAATGTTGACGTTCATCTTGTGGGCGCACTCTTGCTGGGATCGGTACCAGGAGGATTGGTCGGTTCCTATCTGAGCACGCGGGTTCCGGTCCCATGGCTCAGGCGCATTCTGTGCGCAGTTTTACTAGCCACGGGGGCGCGCATGCTGATGGCTTGAAAACCGTTCTCCGTTGTCAGTCGTCAGTTCTCGGTAAGTTTTGAAAGAAACTGAAGCCATCAAGAGAGACTATGGAATCAAAATCCCACGCACCCATATTGAAACGCATCCACCACGCCCTAGAGGCTTCTCGCGCGGTTTTTGCCCGCTTCACTCCGGGAGACATCGAGACCGAGTACAAAATCGGACGTGACCCCGTAACGGAAGCGGATCGAGCGCTCGATGCCGCTCTACGCCAGGAACTTCTGCGGGACGGCGAAGGCTGGCTTTCCGAAGAGAGTGTGGACGATCCCATCCGGTTGCAGCGCTCACGAGTCTGGGTGGTCGATCCGCTGGACGGGACCCGAGAGTTCGTCACGGGAATTCCAGAGTTCTGTGTTTCCATTGGCTTCGTCGAGAACGGCCGTCCGGTGGCCGGCGGAATCTACAATCCAGCCACTGACGAGAGTTTCCTGGGATCGATCGAATCAGGTGTTACGTATAATGGCAAGCCAGCGCAACCGAGCCAGCGCAAGACTTTGGGTGGGGCTCTGGTTCTTGCCAGCCGCAGCGAAGTCAAGCGCGGCGAATGGAGACCGTTCGAGGGTGCAGCTTTTACGATCCGCCCAATGGGCTCGGTGGCCTACAAGCTGGCCATGGTCTCGGCTGGACTGGCAGATGTAACCTTTACTTTGACACCCAAGAATGAGTGGGATGTTGTCGCGGGAGCGGCTTTGGTCTTGAGCGCGGGAGGGTTTATCGGCACTCTGGAAGGAAACAGTCTATCCGCCAATCGCCGCGATCCTTTGCTGTCCGGCCTGCTGGCGAGTGGACCTTTCCTGAAAGACGAACTGCTCGCTTTGGTGAAGCCGCACGTCCGGGTCGCCCAACAGGCATAGTGCAGAGTAGCAAGAGAGCCAGCTTCTATCATCTGCGTGAGTGCTTTCCAAATCTGAATGAGAGGGGACGTTGAGGTGGAGGATATTAGCGTAATCTTGTGTACCTACAATCGCGCCTCATCTCTCAAATCCACTCTCGAAAGCTTCTCCGGCCTTACGCTTCCTCCTGATCTCGATTGGGAACTCATCGTGGTCGACAACAACTCCAAGGATAATACCCAGGAGGTGATTCGGGACTTCGCAAAGACTGCACGCTTCTCCGTGCGGTATATCTTTGAGCGTCGCCAAGGCAGGTCTCCGGCTCTGAATGCCGGAATTGCCGCCGCAAAGGGCGCGATCGTCGCCTTTACTGATGACGATGTTATTCTGCATCCTGAATGGCTGTTGAACCTGAAACGCGCCTTTGATGAATTTGATTGTGCCGGTGTCGGGGGACGAGTTGTTCCTGTGTGGCATCATCCGAAACCTGACTGGCTCGAGATGGAGGAACAACAGGCCATCGTAAATTTCGAACTAGGAGAGGTAGCGAGAGAAATCAAAGACAGGACTCCTTTGGGAGCGAATTCGGCCTACCGAAAAGATAAGTTTGAAAAATATGGCGTGTTTCGCCTTGATTTAGGCGTCAGCGGGGAAAACCGCGGCATTACCTGCGAAGACTCTGAATTCGCATCCCGGCTTTTCCGCGCCGGTGAAAAGATCAGGTATGCTCCACACGCAATCATTTATCATCCAGTCGATCCTGTTCGCTCCAGCAAAGCTTACTTCCGCAAGTGGTATTACAACGATGGCAGATCGATGATCCGGGCATGGCCTCCACCCAAGAACGTTGTTCGCTACTTCGGCATACCTCGCTGGATCTTTCGGAGCGTGGTTGAGAATTTTTTGAAATGGACTTTCAACTTTGACGCAAAACGGCGCTTTCACTGCAAGCTCCGAACCTACAGAGATGTCGGCAGGCTCGTGGAATCATATCGCAATCGCTGTGTGATTTAAGGTGGAAGTTCTCGAGGTCATCACAATATGGGCAAGCTTTATATACTGGGTGGAAGAGAGCGGAGGCTGTTGCTAAAAGAGAGGCGGCCGCATTGGAGCTGGTATGAGGCTGCGCTCATACTGGAGGTCGACACTGAATCCGGCGCGGTGCGTACTTGTGTGCAATACAAAACACCGCTCGAAGCACGCGCAGGAGTGAAAGCATCCGTCAATTTTCACAGTAGCACGCTGGTCGGAGATACTCTTTACACCTGCACCACAACAGAAGTTCTGATCTTCAAATTGCCTGAGTTCAAGCAAATTGGTTACATTTCTCTTCCCTGCTTCAACGACGTTCATCACGTAGTGCCCACCCCGGACGGAAATCTGCTGGTCGTCAGTACCGGTCTTGACCTCATTGTAAAAGTCAGTCGGGACGGAAAGATTTTGGCAGAATGGAGTGCCGTTGCAGAAGACACATGGACGCGCTTCTCGCGGGGCATTGATTATCGAAAAGTGGAAAGTACCAAGCCGCATAAGGCACATCCCAATTTCGTTTTTGAGCTGGACGGAGAACTGTGGGTCACGCGCTTCAATCAACGCGATGCTGTCGCATTAAACGGCTCCCGAAAGCGAATCGAAATCTCGGTGGAGAAACCACACGATGGAGTGGTTTGCGGCGATCGCCTCTACTTTACCGTGGTAGATGGAAAGATCGTGATCGTGAACCGGCATAGTCTGACTGTTGAGCAAATGATCGATCTACAAGAGATCGGCCGTGAGGACCAACAAGTGCTCCCGGCGTGGTGTCGCGGCTTGCTGCCGATTGACGAAAGGAAAATATGGGTGGGCTTCACTCGTATTCGGGAAACCCAATTTCACGAGAACATTCGCTGGATTAAGACCACGCTGCACCAAGGGGCTCGGGAGAAACCCACACACATCGCGCTCTACGATATTGTGGAGAAGAGACGCTTAAAACAAGTAGAACTCGAGCCGCATGGAATGAATACGGTCTTCAGTATTCTTCCGGCGACAATTGAATTGTGAATGGAGTCCTATTTTTTGCAGTTTCCTGCCTGCTTCTACAGGCAACGTGCGAGCTTCGGTTTGTGCGGCGTTGGTTCAAACGCTGAAACAAAAACGATCTTGGTTTGCGCGGTCGCGTATCTTATCGGAAGGAACACCGCTGTCGGTGGCTTTCGGTACCGTCCATTGCTGTGCGTGGCCCGCGACTCCAGTGTCAATCTGCGGATCGGCCAACGAAACGAAGGAGAAAACATCTGTCGACCGGAGCGCCCGCATGGATAGCTTCTACGTCTCCGAGGCCAGCTGCGAGGCACAATTTTCCGTAAGCGGGAAGAATGGCAGTCGTGCGAACAAGCACTCCTGATCGAACTCGACCCGAAAAAAAATAAATCGCGTGTGCTCGTGGAATGTGTTTCTCCGCCTGAGGTCTGTCCGCAGGAGATACCGGCCATTCTGTTCGAATCAACCACGTCGCAAGGAAACAAACTCTATACCCTCGGACATGGACATCCTTCGTTCCAATCGCGCTACACCCGACGACGGATGATGCGCGCCTGCGGCGCCGATGATGCTGAGGTGTTTACTCCCGCAGATGTTCAGAAAACCACGTTTTCAGATGATCGATGACAGAGATGTCGGCAGGCTCGTAGAATCGTATCGAAGCGGCATTGTTGAACCGACGTCCTTGGACCGGGAATCACGCAATCCCACTTAAGGCGAAATCATGAGTTATCCCTACGCGGTGTGGCTGATTTTGGACCGCTATGATTATTTAAGACCTGAGGAGGTAACCCAGCGGCTTCGCTATTCCACCTTCGTTAGCGTTCCCAAACGATACATGTATTTTGAGGTCCCAAAGGCCGCTTGCACCAAGATGAAGGAGCTATTGTGGAGGTTGGAAAACGGACCGCCCATCAAGTTATTGGTCGGCAACCTCTATGAGACTCGTCGCGAAATGTTCATCCATGACCGCAAGAACGTGCCACTGCCCTCGCTGGTGGACCTCGACGAGAAGACGCAAAGAGAAGTCCTAGAATCCCCCGACTTCCTGCGCATGACCTTTGTCCGGAACCCCTACACGCGCCTTATTTCGGCTTGGAAGAATAAGGTGATGCTATGCGAGCCAGGGTATGAAAACGTGTACCTTGAAATTAAGGGCGATCTTCCGGCATTGCGCAAAAAGTCTTTGATCACCTTCGATGAATTCGTTGAGTATATCGCGACCCAATGTGACTTGCGCACCTGTAATCTGCATTGGCGGCGTCAATCTGACCACATCTTTTTTTCGGCACTAAATTTTTCCTTTGTGGGAAAGATAGAGTGTATGGCCGAGGGTTTACAGCGATTCGAGCAGCATCTGGGCCTTACCCGCGCTCTTGTAGCCGATGCAAGAAACGTCTCGCGCGCTTCCGACGGCGAGGGCTATAACCCAAGCCTGGCTGACAAGGTTTACTCGCTGTATCAGGAGGACTTTGAGAAGTTGGGCTACGACCGAGACGCGTGGCCCGCAAGGCAATCCGATTCTCCCGAGAAAGCAAGTAAATGTACGGTTCCGGAAGAAGTATTCAATGATGAAATCATCGAGAGGAACCTGATTTTATCCCTTCTCTATCAGGAACGGGATCAACTGCGCGCGGATCTGCGAAAGGTGTTCCGCTTTCGGTTACTGGCATTCGTCAACGCTTTGCTGGCGGTCCGCGACCTGGGATTAAAATCTGCGTCGAGCATCAAGAGGTTGTTCTGCAAAAAGCGTTGAATCAAGTGACGAACGCAACGGGCTAGTTAGACACGTCTATTTTTCCGTATTACCACGCCCCGACGTTGCTTTTGACAAACCCAATTAGCTAAATTATTTGGTAAAACGAATAATAGAGCTGTGCCACATCGTTGTCAGGTCCTCCTCCACAACCCGAAATCCTGATTGCACGACCATTTGCCTCATGCGTCCTGGGCTATTGTCGGAGAAAGAGGGATTCATTTGAGCTAGTATCTTTGTCTTATCTGAGTAGTGAATGACAACATTGGCGCTGGGTTTAAGAATCCTACCCATGTTCTTCAAATATGCTTCAATTAGGTGTGCATCGAGATGCACAAAACAGTCAAAGCTGAATAGGAAATCAATCGAGCTATCCGGGATTCCAGGGAAGTCAGCTCCGTTGTTCTGGATGAATGTCATATTGGGGAGATTGAAATTCCTCTTCAATTCTTGCAGCAACTCAAGATGGTAATCTACTACATAGAGCCGGTGAAAGCCGCGAAGGTAGCGGGTCCACCGTCCTCCACCAGGTCCGATTTCCAGCGCCGCTTGGTCTGGGTTGACATAGCGAAGAACATATTGGTCCCGAATGAAGGTAAGCGGGCGAATTGTCTCGGGATCGCCCCATTCCATGCCGTACAACGGGTTGGAGAAAAGATCTCGCGCGGCTCTACGCAGGCGACCGAAGAACGAGTTCCGTTCTTTGTACTGCCGCCACATATCGAGATGAAGGGTCCCATTTAGATCCGGCATTTCAAATCCTTTGCATCGTTTTCCTGGCCAGGAGACAGTCAAACAGTATGCTTTACTGGGACGGAAATCGCAATTAACCCCTCGGCTGCTTCGACTGCTGCACAGCCCTGGGACAGCGTCCCAAGCTGCTGCCCAGCGTTACCGCGTCACCTGTCGGGCAACCACGTTGAATCGAGCGACTGGGGCAACACCTGCAGGGCGCCTTGCAGGTGTCCATCTAAGAAATGTCGGCCGGATGTAAGGATGGTGGGGACGTTGAGACCGGGGCCGTGGACTCAACGCAGATGGATGAAAGTGCAAGCGATCGATAGGTAATCACGAACCATCTGTCTTCCCAATTGGGCAATGTCACAAAATGGAGGACAGCATAGGTTGTGGAGATGGCCGAAATCAATAGCAGACGAGACTTTCGACAGAGACCGACCAAGCCGAGCAGGACAAACGCCAGCAATGGGCTCACCAGCATTCGCCGTATTCCGAACCGGAAGCCGGAGACATAGACTCGCACCGACATGCGCAAGTTCATATCAGCAGGAAAACTCGGCTTGCCTGAAAAATTCCGGTAATAAAGCATTGCAGGTCCGTAATCCCCCGCGAAGCGATTGATGAGGACCACCGAAAGAACGGACATCAGCCCGAGCAAAGCTGCCTTCCAGAATTCCAATCGCGTCGTGAACCACAAAACCGTGAGCACCGGCAGTACCAGCACCACATTATCCGTACGCACGAACGTTGAAACCAGCAACAAGAGCAGTCCCGGCAACAGTTTTTCGACTTCGAAGATCAGAAACAATGCACTCATCGCCAGCAGAGTGAAAAGAGCATCCGGCAAAGTACTGCGACCTAATAAAGTAACTGGCGTCGTCAACACTAGCACCCCACAGAACGCTGCCGCGCCATAGCTGGGCACATATCGTTGGCACCAAGCGAATACCAGAATCCCGAGCAGAAAGTACGAGCCGACAGAGATGAGAACGGCGGCCCGCCGAAGTCCAACGAATAGCGATAGGACGTAGAGCAATTGATGGTAAAGAGGGCGAATGGTGAAGCACGGCAAGAATTCGGTGGAGCTGTCAACATTTTTCGCGCGCATCTGGCGCGAGGCGTCCTGGGTTGGGTCTGAGGTGGTTTGGATTCCGAGCAGATCCTCCTAAGTGCGCTCCGACATTTTATGAACTTCGGCGTACACCAATTCATGAATCTTTGCCGGGTCCAGATGCTTCATCAATAGTGCGTTTCCCATGTACCCCAGGATGTCCATCGGGTAAACCGGGAAACGGTACAGATCGACCGAGACGGCTCCGAGAAGCACAACCTAACTAAATGGCTGTCCACACTCTACTCATGGCCAGAATTTCTAATATGATATTTCGTGAAGAAGGAAATAGAACGATTCTGAACAAAAACCTGGAAACTCCGCATATTCTAGATCCCGCCAGCGTGGCTGAGAAGGCCCCACGCCGCATTTCCGTGCATTGCCGCCGATTCCGATATCGACTGCCGATCGGCCATCGAAACGAACGAGCAAACGCAGTGTCAACCGGAGCGTCTCGATGAATAGCTTCTACGTGTCCGGAGGCCGGCTGCGAAGCACGATTTTCCGTAAGCTGGAAGAATGGCAGTCGTGCGAACAAGCGCTTCTGATCGAACTCGACCCGGAAAAAAATCAATCGCGCGTGCTCGTGGAATACGTTTCCCCGCCTGAGGTCTGTCCACAAGAGATACCGGCCGTTCTGTTCAAATCAACCACGCTGCAGGGAAATAAACTTTATACCTGCACCTCCACCGAAGTGCTGGTCTACGAGGTGCCAAGTTTCAAATTGAAGCATTACATTTCCCTTCCTTGTTTCAACGACCTCCATCATGTTTATCCCACGCAGCAAGGAACGATTCTGGTCGTAGTGACCGGACTGGATATGGTGGTCGAGATTACGGAATCGGGAAGCGTGGTCCGGGAATGGAGCGTGATCGGCGAAGACCCTTGGGCACGATTCTCGCGAGAAACCGATTATCGCAAGGTTCCCACGACTAAGCCCCACCAGTCGCACCCGAATCACGTGTTTGTGCTCGGCGAGGAGGTCTGGGTCACGCGCTTGCAACAGCGCGACGCGATCTGCCTGACCACACCAGGTCCCCGTATCGACATCGCGGTGCAGAGGCCTCATGATGGCTGTATTTTCGGAGACAGAATCTATTTCACAACAGTCGACGGCCGCATCGTCATCGCCAACCGCAAGACCCTGCAGGTTGAAGAGACGATTGATCTGAATCAGATGAGCGGAGCGTCGGGGCAGGTTCTGGGCTGGTGCCGTGGCGTGCTTCCGCTGGATGAACGCTGGTTGTGGGTAGGCTTCACGCGAGTCCGTCCCACCAAGTTCATCGAGAATGTAGCCTGGATCAGAAATGGCTACAGCCATCGCCACAGACCCTCCCACGTCGCGCTCTACGATCTTGAACGCAAGAGATGCGAACAGGAAATTGAACTGGAACCGCACGGGATCGGAGTGGTGTTCAGCCTCATACCGGTTCCAGGCTAAAGCGCTCTCCGCGTGTCTGAAAAGTGCTTGAGTCGCCAGGTGTCCCGCTACGCCGGTTTCTTCCCTCGACGCGGGGAATGTAGCGCTCGCAGGATCGACTTAACGTCGGACACGGCCAGATTCTTTGCGGTTCGCAGCAGCTCAAAGATTGCAGGCATCGGGTCGGCGGAATCCCACAAAGCATCGCGGCTGCATAGATCCGAGAGAGATGGCACCAGCTCTTTCAGCAGAGCCGGATGTTGAAGCGCCTTCCTGGCCGAGCTTTTGACCAGCCCATTCCAACGCTCGATGTAACCTGCGCTCCAGCGCCAGCGTGCTCCCATCGAATAAGTGGCCGGCACGGAAGGCTTTTCGCCATGCGCGATCTGCCATTCGTACCAGGGAAAATCCATTCCGACCTGGATGGGAAGCGCCGATGTGCCCCAGTAGCGGCCGTTCACCTCCAATAAGGCACTGCGTCGCCGAGTAGGGTCATAACGAAACTCGACCATTGCAACACCTTCCCATTCTAGAACGCGCAACAATTTAAGGGCCTGGTCGACGAGCATCGGTTCCGGCGATTCGGCAATGGCAACGGCCGCCACCCCACCGCTCGCAGGAACCTCTTTCAGGCGGCGATGCTGGAAGATCGCCACCGCTTCGCCATGGTGCATCAACACCTCGATCCCAACGCCATCTCCTTCGACAAACTCCTGCAGAAGCAGTCTGCTTCCGAACTCCTCATCATCCGCAAGCGCCTGGTGGAGCGATTGATAGGTCTGAAAATAACGGACCTTAAACTGCATTTCGCCGCTCTTATCGTAGGGCTTAGCCACCAGCGGGAAGCGAAGCTGATCGGCGAGTCCCTGTAACTCAGAAACATTCGAGACACGATAGGTTGATGGCGTGTGGATTCCCGCCAAGCGAGCGCACTCCACGGTTAACGATTTATTAAGAACCTTTTGAACGATTTCAGGTGGCGGACAGGCAACGTAGAGCAACTGGCGCAGAGGCGCGTCGTGTTCTGAGATAAAAGCCAGAGCCGGGTCGTTCACAGGAATCAGCATGTCGTAGTGGCGTTCCGAAATCAGTCGAGCCAATTGCGTCAGGGTGGACGGCTGACCCCCGGTCTGATTTTCCGGACTGGGCAAACGAAGAAACCCTGAAATGGCGGTGGACCGGGGAGCAGGTTCAATGCTTGAAAAAGACGCGACCTCAACCCGCACACCGTGTCGGTGCAGCGACCGCGCGATCGGAACCGTGATGCGCGGCACCGCGCCTAACAACAGAACTGGCCGCTTCACCGGGCTCGGCGCGATCTAGCCGCGCTGCTTTCTATCCGGCCTCCATCGAGGCTGTCGGCGAGATTTCGTACACAAGTCTGCAGCCGCCGGTAACAGCGGCGTGTTTCGTCCAAATCCCCAAAAAAGGGGTCCCGAATTTCGACCGAACCAGTGGTTCCCGAGTACGCCCCGAGCAGAAAGAAACGATCGGCAGCATCGGGGAAACGCGACAAAAACTCAACCTGATTCTGAAAATCCATGGCCACGATCGCATCCGTCTCATCGACCATCGCACGGGTCAACAACGTGGCCTGATGGAGATCCAGAGAAATTCCGAAATCTTGCGCTGCCGCGACGGCCCAGGGATGAGCCGGCGTACCCGGAGTCGCGTGGAGCCCGGCTGAAGCGACCTTTACGCCAGTGTCGCCATTGAATGCGATCGCCTCCTTGAAAAAAGCCTCACTGATGGGACTGCGCATAATGTTGCCGAAGCAGACGAAAACGAGAGATCGAGCGGATGGCGGAACCTTACGCGACTGCATGCCAAGCTGATCTGCGATTCTAAGCTTGAGATAAATCGGCCGCTCCGATTTCTTGAACTGGCGGTAGCGCCGCAACTCTTCTATCAAACGTCCGGGGACAATCTTCCGCGCCATAGCTTTCATCATGTCCGCTCCAGCGCGCATGCGGTTGCGAATAGGTTCACCGTCGCACCAACTTCTTCACTGCCGGTCTTATACGGAAGCGGATCGCGTGCGCCAGCCTGCCCCAGAGCCCCGTATGGAAAATAAAGTGAATGGATTTAGCCCGGGTCTCGGAAGTCCATTTCATCTTCCACTCGTCGTTGACCCCCGTAATGTCGTATTCGGAAATACCTCTGGCCACGCAGTCCTGCAGAATTTCGCTCACGAGGAGGTGCCCCGGCGCGTATTGCGGAAACTTCTCGTTGTAAGCAACCTTCGGTGAGAAGTAACGTCCCCGGTGCGATAAGCCGAGATGCGATGCCAACAATTCTCCGTTGCATTCCAGAGAATACATGCACAAATATCCAAAGCGTTCGGCAGCCTTGGAAATTTCGTCGTAGAACTGTCGAGTCTCCGGTTTGCAGGCAATGGCGCTTCCTTCCGTTCCCTTCCAGCCGGCGGATTCAAGTTCATAGAACCGGTTGAGCACGGCGCGGTCTGCCGTTTCCACCCGCAGGAACTTCAAGCCGCCCTGACCATCCAGTTCGCGGCGAATCTGGCGCAATTTGCCTCTCAAGCGCGCATTGACGGGAAGCTTTTTGAGATCAGCGGCATCCGCAGAAATCGGAACATAGGGATTGCTCAGGTTCGGCACCTGAACAGCGCGAAAGCCATTCCTGCCGGCCGCAAGCGCCAGGGCGGAAATTGTACCCCCTTCGGGTACGTCCTGGAACTCCAGCAGGTCCCAGCCACCAAGGTTCTGCAGATAGCTCCAAGCTGCAACCACGGCAGCATCGCCTTGCGAACCCGACTGACGCACCGCATCAAAGCGGCAGGAATGACTGTTTACCGGTCCTCGAAGCTTGCGCAATGGAACTCCGCTAAATACGGACCATTCCTCCACGAGGGGAAGCACGAATAGCAGCTTCCCTTCAGAACTGACGGTTAACAGAACAACCTTGACGTTCGGAGTAAAGGCCCGGATGTGTGCGCCGATCCATTCGGGCCGGTAAAAGGGCTGATCGTCGACAGCCCGATTGCATAAAGCACGCCATTCGTCCGCCCAACGGTCCACCAATTCGACACCGCCGCGATGAGCGGCCACGACCATGGAAATTAATCCTGAGGGCGCATCGGCGTGGTCCTCGGCGGTCCTCATCCGTGGCGAACCTCAGCCCAGGTTGACGAGGACACGGCTACAGAGTCAAGATGGCTTCGACCGGACCCGCGGTCCTCACCGACTTCGACTCCGGGAAAGCAATTCATCGATCTACCACCGCATGGCCCCGTTGCATCAACTCCGACATTGGCTCACCCTCAAAACACACTCTGAACCACAGTTCCAGATTCAGCAATCGCCAAATGCGATTGCCGTGATCACGACGGCCAGCAGAGTGTTCTTCGAACAGCCGCTTGATGACCTCACTTCGGAACAATCCCCGATCCACGGTTCGCGGTTGCGTCAGCAGTTCCCGCAAATCATTCAGGGACGAGCCTCCCAGCCAGTATGCCCAAGGCGTGGGAAATCCCATCTTTCGCCGATGCACGACGGAGTGTGGCAACAAATCTTCGACCGCCGACTTCAGAATGCGCTTTCCCGTCATTCCGCGAGTCGCATATTTCGCAGGGATGGTTGCGGTGAACTCTACCAGCGAATGATCGAGAAAGGGTACGCGGCTTTCGATGGAGGCGGCCATGCTCATCTGGTCCTGCTTCATCAACAGCTCCACCAGATAGGTCTTGATATCTGTATAGAGTAGGCGGTGAAGCAGGTCTCCCGAAGAGTGATTCCAGTATTTCATCGAACCTGCATAAGCATCGCCCGCCATTCGCTTCGCCTCGGGAGTCAGCAAATCGTCTTGCTCGGCCGCGGAAAATGCAGAATAGAAATTATCGAAATAGAACGAAGGCCAAGACCCGCTGTCACGCATCAGAAACGTATGTTCGAGCTTTCTCTTGGAAGCTGCTGACAGCGGGAAGCTGCCGATTCCCTTCCGTAACATTTGGCCCAGAGCGGCCGGCGTCAGGGAGCGGAAGATGCGATCCATGCGCGCGTTCCCTAGAGTCCACGGATAACGTGTATAGCCGCCCAGCGTCTCATCGCTGCCCTCACCGGTCAGAACAACGGTTACGCGTTCTCGGGCGAGCCGCGCCACAAAGTAGAGCGACACACTGGACGGCCAAACGATCGGTTCGTCCTCGTGCCAGATCAGTCGAGGCAAGGCTTCGAAGAATTCATCGCGGCTCAGACTGACTTCGTGGTGCCTCGATTGCAAGTGCTCCGCTACTGCCCGGGCGTAGGGGAGTTCGCTGAACGCCTCCTCGCCATACCCTACGGAAAAAGTCTCGATCGGTCGACTGCGAAGGTTTGTCGTGAGCGCCGCAATCGCACTCGAATCCAGGCCGCCGCTCAGAAAAACACCCAGCGGAACATCGCTCATCAGGTGGCTGGAAACGCACTCTTCCAATTGTTCGCGGTAACGGCGGACATAGTATTCACGGGGCAGGCTTCCGTCATCGACCGTGATATTCAGATCCCAATAAGAAGAAGTCTCCAACTGGCCGCGCTCATCCACAGTCAGAATATGTCCAGGCAGCAATTTGCGAACACCGGCATACATGCTCTCCGCACCGGCAAGATAACCAAATGCAAGATATTCAGCCAAGCTGCCCGGATTGAACTCAGGCTTCACTCCCGGATAGGCGAGGATGGCCTTTATTTCCGACCCAAATAGCAATGTATTGCCGTCGTAGCGGTAGTAGAGAGGTTTGATTCCCAGCCGATCCCGCGCAATGAATAAGCCTCTTTTGGATCGATCCCAGATGGCGAACGCAAACATTCCGCGCAGGTGCTCGACGCATTGCTGTCCATATTCCTCGTACAAATGAACGATGGTTTCTGTATCACTCTTGGTGCGATAGCGGTGACCACGGGCCTGGAGTTCCTTGCGCAAATTCTGGTGATTATAGATTTCACCATTGAAGACGATCCAGACGCTCCCGTCTTCGTTGCTCAAGGGCTGGTGGCCGGTTTGGATGTCGATGATGCTGAGACGCCGCATCGCCAGTCCAACGTTGTTCTCGACAAAGAAGCCGTCGTCGTCCGGACCGCGGTGAACGATCTGCCGGTTCATGGCTTTCAGCAGATCGCGGTTGACACGCTGAGCCGGGTCGAAATGGAAGATCCCACAGATTCCGCACATGGTTACTCCGCCACCCCTTTGGGATCTCTGTCCGGTACCACCAAATTGGCCTCCGTCCACACTCGATTCAGAGACTGCGGTAGCATGACGTGTTCCGGCTCCGATGAGAAGAGGTCAACTTTCGCGGCAGAGCTCAATACTTCAGCATAGCCTACTCGTTTGTGACAGCTAAGCACGCGACGGCCTCCGGCTTCCGCGTAGGAGCCATTGCACAAAACCAGAGAGTATAATTCCCTCTCCCGATCAAAGGACCACCACAGAAAACTGGCGTCGCTGGCCCACTCTTCCAGGGCCCACGTCCCGGCTTCGCGGGCAAAGAAGAAACTATGGTCCTGGCGCGGGCTGGAATAGCAATAGCCGGAGACGCAGGTCGATTCCCCTTTCCTCACCAGCCGTCCATAATCCGCTTGAGGCTTTTCATCCACGATCAGCAGAGTGGCAAACTCCGCCGGAAGCTCCGCTTGCGCACTAAAGTGGACCACGCTTAACTGCTCCTTGCGTCCGTAGGCGGGCGACCAGTGATCCCGGCGCACACCCTGCGACCACCCATTGCTTTCAGCGACCAATAACGCCAGACTTGCCCGGTCATCGCTGAACAAATATTCCATGGGAGGAGCCGACGATAGCGTTGGGCCGATGTGCCAAGCGACATCCAGCCGATGTGGTCCGCTGCCCTCAGCGAGATCGCGAACCAGGCAAAATTGTCCTTTTCTATGAACGACCCACCGCCGGTGAATTACGGGAGAGGGCAGGCGGCAATATCCGTCATGACTGCCCTGAAACAGATCAAACTGCTGGCCCGTGATCCATTGCTCGACCTTCGGATGAGGACCATTCTCCCAAGAAAACGGACCGGCGCCTTCTGACTGGTCTCTTCCATCCACCTGCATGGTGTTATGAGCACCGGTTCCACGCAAGCGAGAGCGCTCACCGCTGATGCCCACGTACTCGAATGTTCCCGAATCGATCAAAAGATTCCGGCCGTTGCGGACCAGGGAAACGCTTAAAGCATCCGCATGACCATGCCCTCCACTTCCCGCTCCCAACGGACCGGCATCGATCAGCCACTGCTGTTGAGATGGCGCGTCGGCCATCAGATACAAGCCACTCTCTACCAGAGCAGTGGAAGTGGCCAACGGTGCTTGGCTCGGCAAAGAAGCAAACTCCGCCAGCCGCTTCGCGCCCAACAGCCACAAGGTCTCCTCTCGAGAGTCGCCCGCGAGAAACTTGAAATCTCCGCGCCGGTAGAGAATGGCGCCGGTTGCAAGAGGATCGAGCATGTGCTCAGCTCGGTTACGTGCGGGATCAAATAGCCTGCCGCCGTCGTCATCGCCGATGCTCGGTGGAACTCCGGCTCGACTCAATAACAACAGAGCATTCAACATGCGTTGCAGAATTTGTTCAAACTCGCGGGAATTGGGGACTCCATTGCGCGCGGCGAGAATTCGAGCATGCAACAAAATGTCCACTGCATAGACATGGTAATAAGTGGATTGCTCAAAGTAGAATCCGTCTTCCCTGGTTTGCTTGGCGTCCTCGTGTTGCAGAATTTCCCAGCCTTTTCGCTGCCACCGCGCGGCTCCGCGGTGGCCTGGAAACAGGGTTCCCAGAAAAAATAGAGCCAGAGCTTCGCCCAGAAGGTGCGTATTCGGAGAAAAATACGTGGAAAGATAAGTCACGATGTGCCGCCCGTTTAGGCTCAGGGCAGCCTGCCATTGCCTGCGCAGTTCAGGCGTGAAAAGCGGACACTCCTGCAGCAGAAAGAAGGTCCAGGTCCAAGACAAGGTGCGGAAGGCTACCTCCAGGCTGCTCGCCCAATTGATTCCCGTGGCATAGGGATTTTCCTGGTGCCAGTGCGTCCACTGAGCGAAAATTTCTGCCGCAAACCGGTCGTCACCTGTCAGCCGGTAAGCCTTCGCGAGAGTTACAAAATGCTGATGACGGTTCAGCTCCCAAGTAATCTTTGAATCTCCAACCTCTTCAAAGTCGAGATACTTTACCTTGAACCAGGGTTTGCGTGGTGCCCGCTTGCCGTGAACCACATCAAGGTGCCAGTCTATTTCTGCACCGTAATCAAGATTCTCATAGCCGAGGAGATCGAACCGGTGGCAGCAGATCTTTTCCGCCCGTAATACGATGTCATCGGCCTGCGCAGGAAAAACCTGCTTCAGTTCTTCGCATACTGCCGGAACCTCTGCCGCTGTGAAGAAAAAGTTCCCGATGGGTCCGAACCCTACAACGTGCGATTCGGTCGGAAAATCCGGACCACGTCGATAGCGCAGCCCATCTGTGCGGGCGCTCAGGTACTGTCTTAACCGGTCAAAAAGCTCGTGGGGATCCATGGTGGTGAGGCGAGCGAGCCGGCCTTTTCGTTTGGAAGTATTTGCCATCCCTTACTGACGTCCTCCGCTTCGTAGCAAGAGTTCGCTGTAGAGTTCGTCCACCTGGCGCACCAGCCTGGGGAAGCTGAAATTTCGGATAACGAATTCGCGCCCGCTCTGTCCGACCTGCCGGGACCAACCTGGATCACGTAAGAGCTTCAGCAAGGCGGCCGAAAGAGGCGGCGAATCCTCAGGCGGCACGAGCAAGCCCGTAACCTGATCCTCGATGAGTTCAGCGTTTCCACCGACTTTGGTCGCGATGGTCGGCAATCCCGCAGCCATATATTCCAACACGGCATTGGGTAGCCCTTCAACCCGGGAAGGCAGCACCGCAATATCACAGCAGGCCAGAATCTCTGCAATATCGTCGCGACGGCCGAGAAATAAAAAGGATCGCTTCAGACCCAACCGTTCCACTTGATCCTCGAAGGTGGACCGCTGTTCGCCATCTCCTACCAACACAAAGCGGGTTGATGGGAATTCGCCAACGACCGCGGTCGCTGCTGCAATGAGCCACGGATGCCCTTTCACATCCGTGTGCATGTTTCCGACCACTACGACGAGCTTGCCCTGGCCAGCGCCGGGGAAAAGACGACCGCGGCCATCCCCGCCCAACTGGAACTTCTCGGTGTCAACTCCATTATGAATTACGTGCAACTTCCCCGGCGCAAATCCGTCTTCTGCTATCAGCGCATCACGGATCGGCGTAGCGTTGGTCAGTATCGCGCCTCCCAGATTCTGAATGCGCCGAAGCCAGAGTCGGCGCCTGCCCTGGTACCAGTCGAAGTGGGAGAGGTCGCGGCGGCTGGAGACTATCGCTCGTACTCCCGCCAACCGTGCCGCGGGAACCCCCAGCAGGTTCGACCACAAATCATGAGTGTGCACGATGTCGAACTTCCCTCTCCTAAGGAACCAGCTCAGCCGTAGCAACTGGTAAAGACCTGCCGCAGTGTCGAGACCTCCGGCGGGATGAAATTCCCGTACGACGACTGACGAGTCGTGCAGACGCTGCAATAACGGTCCCTGAGCGCGCAAGCAGCCGAGCGTCACATCGTACCCAGCCCTCGGAATTCGCAGCGCTAATTCCACCGCCTGGGTTTCGGTCCCGCCAACGTTGAGCGAATCCACCAGATAAAAGACCTTGCGCCGTGGATGTGGCGAATGACGAGCCCCCGGCGTGCCAGGTTCTGCCAACACTTCGGCCGAGGTTCTATTATTTGCGGTCACGCTCATCCCAGCATTATCCTATCGAAACGAAGACTGTGGCCATCCGTTACCTCCGTGTTTCCTTCCGGCGTCTGCGAATCTCACTGACGTGCTTAAATACTATCTGTGGTTTGGTTTGCTGGGTATGAAAATGGGTGGTGCGGGCGCTCAACCTTCAACCGAAGAGGCCCGCTTCCGCAGGTTTACAGTTTGAGGAGAATCACGATCAAGCCTTATTTCAATCATGGCAAAAAAAAGAAATAGCGGGTCCGCATGAGTTCATCCATCAGCGTATTCGGCCTTGGTTATGTGGGCACAGTGACGGCGGCCTGCCTCGCCCACAAAGGACATCCTGTTATCGGCGTTGATTTGAGCCCGGCCAAGGTCGAAGCCATGCAAGCCGGCCGAAGTCCGATCGTCGAACCGAAGGTGAGCGATCTTATCTCGGAGAGCCATGCCGCGGGACACCTGCATGCCACTTCGGATTCCGCACATGCCGTCCTGAACAGCGAGATTTCGTTTCTCTGCGTGGGAACCCCGAGTCTCCGAAATGGAAAACTCGATCTTGGTCACATCGAACCAGCCTGCCGGGATATCGGTCAGGTTCTGAAAAAGAAAGATAAGTTTCATTTGGTGGTGCTGCGCAGCACTGTTTTACCCGGAACTGCGGAGACCATCGTTGTTCCGGCTCTGGAAAAGTCCAGTGGAAAAAAGCTCGGCCAGGATTTTGGGGTTTGCGTCAATCCTGAGTTCATGCGGGAGGGCACGGCAGTCGCCGATTTCCTGGAACCTGCCCTGACTGTGATCGGCGCCGCCGACTCGAAACACAGCCGCATTTTACGCGAGGTCTATCAGTGGGTGCCCGGACGGATTTTCGAGACCTCCTTCCGCTCCGCCGAAATGCTCAAGTACGTTTGTAACGCGTGGCATGCCGTTAAAGTTTCTTTTGCGAATGAAATCGGCACGTTGGCGAAGGAGTTGGGCGTCGATGCCGAAGCCGTGGTCGACATGTTCACCGCCGACACCAAGCTCAATATATCTCCGACCTATCTGAAACCTGGTTTCGCTTTTGGGGGTTCGTGTCTGCCCAAGGACGTGCGCGCATTGAGTTACCGGGCGAAAGAACTGGACCTGAATCTGCCTTTATTTCATTCCATCCTGGCGAGCAATGACGAGCACCTCAATCGTGCAGTGGAGATGGTGATAGGGACCGGCAAAAAGAAAATAGCCATGCTCGGATTGAGCTTTAAGGCCGCCACCGACGATCTGCGCGAGAGTCCCCAGGTGCAACTCGTGAAACGTCTTCTCGGCGAGGGCCGTCAGGTTCGCATCTGGGATGATAACGTTTCGCTGGGGCACTTGATCGGTTCGAACCGCCAGTACATTGAAGAAGTGATTCCCCACGTTGGTTCTCTGCTTTCGACCAGCCTTTCCGAGGTGGTTAAGGACGCCGAGGTCGTCGTCATCGCAACCCGTGGATTGGATAAGGACGAACTTTGCCGGCACCTTCGGCCCGACCAGTTAGTCATCGACCTGGTGAACCTAGAACGGAAGTCGCGACCCGCAACCTCGGGCAACTACGAAGGGATTTGCTGGTAACGCACTCGTGCCATGAAGATCTTGTGGGTAAAAGCTGGCGGCCTGGTCCCTCCTGATGCTGGCGGAAAAATTCGCAGCTACAACATCCTGCGGCAGCTGGCGCGTCAGAATTCGGTCACTTTCTTTTCTTTCTATGCCGAGCACCATCCCGACATGCATGCCGAGTTGAAGCACATGTTTGACCGGGTGGTCATGATGCCCCTCCGCATCTCAGCACCCAAGAGTGTCGCGGAGATGCGCGACTACGGCATTCGTCTTTTCTCTTCGGAGCCCTATGGCATTACAAAATATTGCCGTCCCGAAGTGCGCCGTGGATTGCTCGCGTTGCTTGACCAGCAAAGTTATGACGTGATTCTGTGCGATTTCATCGCAGCGGCGGGAGTCATCCCGTGGAATTGTTCTACCCCCAAGGTAATCTTCACTCACAACGTGGAAGCCACCATTTGGCGGCGTCACTATGAAGTCGCTACCAATATCCTCTGGAAGACAATATCGTGGCTGGAATGGCGAAAAATGGAAGGCGCCGAGCGACGGTACTTGCGCCTTGCCGACCTCGTTCTAACAGTATCCGGGACCGATCGCGATGCATTTGCGTCTTTGCTTGATCCTGAAAAACTAACCGTGATCCCCACCGGCGTCGACGTGGATTACTTCCAGCCCACGCCGGGGGAAGAGCCTGAGAATTCTTTGGTGTTCACAGGTTCGATGGATTGGCTTCCGAATGAAGATGCGATTTTCTATTTTGCGGATGCCATCCTCCCGTTGATCAAGCACCGCTTCCCCGACGTGTCTCTCAAGGTGGTCGGCCGTAACCCATCTCGCAAACTACAAGCGTTAGCCGGATCGGAAAAGAGTATCGAACTCACCGGCTGGGTCAAGGACATCCGGCCATTTTTGGTACGAGCCGCGGTTTGTATTGTTCCTCTGCGCATCGGCGGCGGCACTCGCCTCAAGATTTTCGAAGCCATGGCCATGGGGAAAGCGGTGGTTTCCACTTCGGTGGGAGCCGAGGGCCTGGCGGTCCAGTCCGGTGAGAACATCCTTCTGGCGGACACGCCCAACGATTTTGCCGAATCGGTGATTGCGCTGCTCACGAATCCGAAGCGGCGGCAGCAATTGGGAACTGCCGCGAGAACCATGGTCCAGGAAAACTACAGCTGGACGAGGGTGGCCGAGGACTTTGCCTGCGCTCTGCGAGGCGTTATATCGCGAACGCCCACGGCTCCGCTCGGTTGAGCGATTCAGTTCTATCGCACTTCCGTCGTGTTCCTTCCCGCATCATCGTGAGACTGGAATTTCGTTGCCGCGATTTTATTCAATCTCGCGCACAGCCGCCACATTCCGGGGAAGACACGAACTTCGGTCCCTCCCTGGCTGTTCGGCATAAACTCCGCTCCTTCACCAACAGTCACTTGTACCTTCGGGTCACTGAAGGGGCACGGTCTTCGGGCATCTTTTGACACCCCCCACTTCTCTTTAAAGTCGCTCCAAGGGCTGCCCTCTTGGTCCCCCAAACAATTTGTCCCGAGGGAAGTGAATGTCGTTGATGAAATTATTTTTTCTTTTCAAGGAACTAGCTCCGAAGCGACACCGCAAGCTAGTCTTTTGTCTGGCGCTTAGTGCCTATACGATTTTGTGGGCGGGATGCGGGACGGTTGGCCAAACTGCCGCTCCTTCCTCGCCATCGGCGCAATCACTTTCTCTTTCCGGCAGCTTGACGAAAGGTAGTGTCGGCAGTAATTATCAGGAAGTCCTGTCGGTCACTGGGGGACACGAGCCATATCATTTTGCGGTTGGCCAAGGCGAGCTCCCTCCAGGCCTGAATCTGAACCCACAGACAGGACGTATTTCGGGAGTTCCGACGCAGCCCGGAACTTTTTCGTTCACGATCTCGGTAAAGGCGAACCTTCTTCACGCTACAGCCTCACACTCCTTTACCCTCGCGGTCGATCCTTGCCCCAAGTGTGACGCCATGCGGATTTCTCCGTCGGAGCCATCCGTAGCGCCGGGCGGGAAAGTACAGTTCTCGGCAACAGGAAGCAACGGCGGCAGTCCAGCAGTTACGTGGTCAGCCAGCGCCGGAACGATCACGCCGGGAGGCTTGTTCACGGCACCCACTGGCGGCAGCGTCCAGAAAATTAGCGTCACCGCCAGCAGCGCAGCCTCGAACAGCGTCCAGGCCACCACCTCCGTGACGATTACCGGCGGCCCCTTCACCATCACTTCTGCGAGTGTGCCTTCCGCCGACGTATCCGTTCCCTATTCAGCATCCCTGACCGCGAGTGGCGGAGTGCCACCCTATACATGGAGCATTGTTTGGGGATCCCTGCCCGCTGGCCTTCAGCTTGGTGCAAGCACTGGAGCACTATCAGGATCACCGACCCAAACCGGAACTTTCGCTTTTCGCGTCCAGGGAATGGATGCAGCGTCGCACACCGCGCAGCAGAGTTTCTCGCTGATTTCAACGTCATCCACAGCTTGCGGGCCACCAGCGTATTGTTCGCGTACCGATCAGGAGATCGCTCAGTTGCCGTCAACTCCGCCCAACGTGGGCAATTTGTCCGGGGCGAACACGATTGTCTCCGACCCACAGTTCGGCAACCAGATCGTGCGAATCACCGACGCGAATTCCAATCCCGAAAGTACCTTTAAGAACCGCACATACATTACAACCGAGAGCGGAAGTGCAGACGATAATCTCTGGAACGTTGATTCCACACTGATCGTTGTTCAGGACACTGGCGGAAATTCTCTTCCCTTCACCTTCGATCCGAGCACATTGCAATCGGCCCGAATGTACGCTTCAAGTTTTCCCGCGACGAACGGGCTCATGTTGACGGAGGGCGGAACCTGGAGCCGGATCAACCCGAACCTTCTTTACACCAACTCCGGGACCAAGATTAGCGCCTACGACTTCACCGATCGAACGAATCCTCCATCTCCACAAGCCGTCTATGACTTTACCAGCAGTCCCAATTGTCTTCCGGCGGGGTTTAAGCAGACGTGGAACACCAAGGGTGGCGTAAGCGGCGATGACACCGTCTTCGCCATGGCCTACTCCAACACCGGGGACCAGGGATCTGGTATCTATGCCGTCGTATACAAAGTTGGCGGCGGATGTAGCGTGCTGAACACACAGACAGGCCAAGTCAGTGGCGATTGGGGAACCACCGGGACGATCAGCATCCCTGACCGATGGACGATCCACAATGTGAAGCTGTCAAAGGATGGGAATTGGCTGGTAATCGCACCCACAGACTGCCTCTCCGGCAACTGCTCGAAGGGACCATACTTCTGGCAGGTTGGAACCCAATACGTGGACTCGTGCGGGGACGGCGGATCCTGCAGCGGTCACTGGACCGAAGGCTACAGCCATTGGGTAAACAACGACAATTCGCCGATGTCCAACCAGGTGATCAGACCGTTCTTGCTGGCCGGTCCGGTTAAAAACCTTACCAGCAGCTTTCCTCCGGGCATCACCGTTCCGTTCGACCAGCACCAGTCATGGAATGACGCTGATCCCGCGGATTCGGTACCGTTTCTGTCTTCCACCTGGAGCACCACCAGCCCCTTCCCCGCCCCGTGGTACAACGAAATCATTGCAGTTGCGGCGGACGGCAGCAGCAAGACCTGGCGCTTCGCGCACACTTTTATTACAGCCCGCTCACAACGCTTTTGCACGAAGTACGCGATTGGCAGTGTTTCTCAGGACGGAAGGTTCTTCATCTTCTCATCCGACTGGATGGGTACGCTCGGTTCTGAATCGGGAGCCTCGACCTGCACCGTCGGCGCAAACTGTCGCGGAGACGTTTTCGTCGCTGAACTGAAGTAGATTGCGATCTTTCGTCGTCTGAAAGCGATCTGTCGATTTTCGAACGCTGCCATCTTGCAGCCCGCCGGAGCTTTTAAGCACACTTCAAGGGATCAGGCTGCTCGCGCCAGAGCCAACGGCTTGCTCAGCCGGCAGCGGACAATCGCGGTCAAGAACTCGCGGGTAATCCGGTGATGCAGCGGCTTCAGCCTAGAGATCGGGACGAGTTCCAATCGTTCGATCGTAAACTGATTTCTCTTAAGAATGGATTCGAACCCGCGAATCGTCATCTGGTTCAGCCCTCCCTCGACCTCGCCAAACGTTCTGGCTCCATCGCTCTTGAATTGAGCCCGCCAACGAATGAGCGCCTCCTCCTTCAGCAGAACATGGGCCCAGGGGAAAACAGAGAACAAATGGCCCCCGAGCGGGTGATACCACGTCGGACCAAAACTGATAAAGACGCTGCCGCCGGGTTCGAGCACCGAGTACATCGTACGCAGGACGGCGTCCGGGTCCGCAAAATGCTCGAAAGAGTCTAGAGAAATGATGACGTCTACCGGATTCGCGACCGAAGTAACGAAGTCACACTTGGCGCCGACTCCGGCCTTCTGCGCCTTGCTCTGTGCAACGTGTAGCCACTTCTCAGAGATGTCGAGGCCGATTACGCGTTTGGCCCCAAGCACCGCCATCTCCTTCACTTCGTCCCCCGGACCGCACCCAAAATCCAGAACGACCTTGTCCTTGATATCAGCCTGGATGCCGGGCAGCAAAACCTGTAGCTTGCTTTTCGCCTCGTAAGCTTCGCCACCCATGGTGGAAGGGAGCCGGGGGGCGACCAGACGCAGGAAACGATATTGAATCTCAGCCAGCAAGAGCGTATTCCCCGGTGTCAAAGTCGAGGCCAGCGCTGGTGAGAAAGCGCACCCGCCACAACTCGAATATTCCTTGGCGTAAATTCTACAGTAAAGGTATACCGCTCGCAATCAACGTCCGCGCAGCGTTGCTTCAAGCTTTTCCTGGTAGTAGGCAAATCCATCCAGGTATTTAGCGAACTGCGGGATGTCGGGCTTGCGGGCCACGCCGATGCGTGGCAGCCGGTAGCGGTCGCTGGCTTGGGTGACCATGCCGAACTCTGCAGTCACGGAACAAGCGTATCCCGCCTGCTCCACCTGCAGGACTTGAATGGGACGATAGTCGCCGGGCATGCCGTTCGGGTAGCAGAAACACTTCACCGTGCGCCCCATCCCTTCTTCGATTTGAGAGCGAGAGCGGCTTAACTCATCCCACGATTCTTCATCCGTGACCGTCGAGAGAATGGGATGGGTCACGGTATGCGAACCGATCTCCATCCAGCCCGAAGCCGCCATTTCCTGGAGCTCGCTCCAGGAACAAGGGGCGAATTTCGCGGGAGGAACCTTGGGACAAGCGAGGCCCATGCTTGCTGCCATCGCTTCCATCCAAGCGTTCCGCCTCTCCGGGCGCATTCGATTGAGCGATCCAAAAACGCCTTCGATCTTGTCCGCCCCGAGCTCGGGGGGGGCGTTCGGCTGCTCACTCAGCCAGACCACCTTGTCCGTCCAGATCCAGTCCTCGCCCCGGATGAATGAACTGACGACGAAAAATGTAGCCGGCATTGCAAATTCCTTCAAGAGCGGAAACAGGAACTCATAACAGCTGCGCCGCCCGTCATCGATCGTCAGTGCCACCATGTTCCGGTCCAATTTGCGGCGGGCGGCCAAGCGCTCCCCCAATTCCAATAACGTCACAACCTGAAAGTGCTGGCGCAGGTAGGTGAACTGACGGCGTATTCCTTCGACATTCAGAGCGTAGGGATCGGTCCCGTGCGGTCCGGAGAAGTTGTGATACATCAGGATTCGGGGCATCCCCGATGAGAGCGCTCGGGTCACGGAAAAAACGCCACTGCTTCGCAGGGCACGGAGCACGAGCTTACTCATTCACCACCCCGGAGGCGGTCTCTCGAACTCACCCCACGCGGTTTGGAATGGATGAGGGATCCGGAACGAGACGGTTCGAAAGGAATTCTCAGCCCCGATTGGCGCATTCGACACGATGATAACACTGGCTGCGCGAAGCGCCTGCTTCCCGAACACGTCCCTAGCGCGTCGTCAGGCCCCAGGATTGAGATTACTTTTGTGTCTCTGCGCACATCGCGCGGCGTGCGCTTATGCGGTAATCTAGAAAAACGCCGCCAAGTTTACGAGTCTCAGTTCACCAAGGAGTAAGTCGTTGTCCGAGAGACCCGCGTTGACTAAATCTCCGGTTCCTCCCGATATCTTAACGCTGCTGCGTTGCCCCGTTTGCCATGCCTCGCTGGCTGGCTCCGATACCGGCCTGCAGTGCTCCTCTTGTGGCAAGGTCTTCCCTGAGGTTCGAGGGATACTCCGCTTTGTCGATGAAGGAAACTACGCCGATAGCTTCGGATACCAGTGGAAGCGATTTCAGCGGACCCAGTTGGACGACGCCGAAAGGAATTTGTCCGAGGCGGATTTTGTCAGGAAAACTGGTGTGAAGCCTCAGGACTTTGAAGGAAAGCTTGTACTGGACGTTGGATGTGGGATGGGTCGGTTCGCCGAAGTGGCAACGCGATGGGGAGCTCGCGTGGTTGGCATCGATTTCAGCGAGGCCGCCGAGGTTGCCGCAAAAAACCTGTCCGACCGGGAATTCGTCGCATTCCAGGCCGACGTATTTTCTCTGCCTTTCGGGCCTGAATCCTTCGATTGCATTTACAGCATGGGAGTGCTGCATCACACCCCCGACTGCGAGAAGGCCGTGAAGTTGCTGCCGCAGTATTTGAAGCCAGGGGGCACGCTGGCGGTTTGGTTATACAGTGGTTACAACAAATGGTATCGCTTCAGCGATCAATACCGGAAGATCACTCACCGCTTGTCACCTCGCGTCTTGCATGGTTTTTTCCGAGTGGCGGTACCTTTTTTTTATTGGCTGGACCGGGGACTCCGCGTAATTCCAGTGATCGGGCCGCCCGTGGCCGGCGCGATTCATCACGTCTTCCCGATCAACCGCCATGGCATTGCGGAGATCCGGGTGTTGGACACGCTGGACTGGTATTCCCCGAAGTATCAGTCGAAACACACCTATGAGCAGGTGTTTCGTTGGTTTGAGAGTTGCGGACTCGAAGGGCTAAGCATTGGCGACGATCCGGTCGGCGTCAGAGGCCGAAAGCCTTTGAGCAACGGACGTGCGGGGACCTAAGCTGCCTTGTTGGAACAGACTCTCTCCCGCGTCAGATCGCAATCATTTCTCCGTGAAACCGCTACTGCCGCTTCCCGATCATGCTCTTGATACGATTCCAGACTCCCGCTGGTAAATGATTTCGCAGCCAATCTTTACCTTGGGCGCTCGTATTTTTGAAAGTGAGGTGAAAACTTCCGCGGGTCAGGGGACGCGCGAAATGCAAGTTGTAATAACTTCTTACCTCAGCGCCCCATCGCATCTTGGATTCATCGGTACCGCCGAGAAAGTCGTAGCGGCGAACGCCATCGACAATCAGCTGTTTCAAAACCTGGCTGCGAAGCACATAGCCGACGCTGTCCGCACGGTAGTCAGGATCGAACCCCTCCTGCAGCGAGAAGACGCTCTCTCCGTGCCGCAATCCAAACTGCGCAGCCACGACTCTCCCTTCTAATTCGAGCACCCAAAACTCCAGCCGCTGGCGCGCC
>Ga0187875_10000410_pt1 | contig 37049 bp, 34 predicted proteins | sample June2016WEW_17_1_2_FD_132978 | JGI IMG/M metagenome (GOLD analysis project Ga0187875, IMG submission 132978) | Peatland microbial communities from SPRUCE experiment site at the Marcell Experimental Forest, Minnesota, USA - June2016WEW_17_10 | ecosystem: Environmental > Terrestrial > Soil >...
AAATCGGCGCCTCGGCCGGACTGTCCGGTTGCTGGCGCAGCCGGGCCATCAGGTTGTCGCGCATTTCGTCTTTCACGCACCGCGAGCCCAGCCGCTCCTCAGAAAAGGTAGTGACGCGCAATTCGCCCAATGTGTGGGCAACGCTCATGGTGGGAACCCCCGAAGGATAATGCCTTACGCGGATTATACGCTCGAACAGCGGTGAGCTTTCAGCCGTCCGGCATCAGTGAGGAACTGCAATCGATGCGGTCGGTAAGTTCGCCGCGAAATACAGATCCCTCGCTTCGCTCGGGATGACAATTTCTTGCAAGATGGGGCAAGGCAGAGAACTAGTTCCACCGCGCTTTGGCGGCGCGGCGCAGCCCGGGGAGCACGGCTTCCAGGTATCCAACGACCGCTTCGAGGCGTTTTGATTCCGACAACGTCGCAAGCAGGTTCTGCTTGAAATCGAGATCGAGCGGAAGCGATCCGGCAAGGAGATACGAAAGATTGGCAGAGTTTTTGTCAGCCGATAGATCGGCGCCGGCCAGCTTTGCGATCTCGGCATGCAGGCGCACAGCTTGCGCGACCAGCGGCGCTTCCGGCTTGCTGGACTCGGGGTCGTCGTGAACCAGAGAAATTTCCGCCTGCAGGAACGCCCGCTCCTCGTGCACTTCGATCACCTCAAAGCGTTCGACTCCGCGCGTCAGGATATCCATGCGGCCGTCGTCGTATTTCTTCGCGATCGAGACGATTTCGGCGGTGCAGCCGATGTGAGCAACGCCTTCTTCCATGGCGCGCACAATGCCGAACTGCTTCTTTTGCTCAATGCACTCGGCAATCATTTCCTTGTAGCGCGGCTCGAAAATGTGCAGCGGGAGCGGGACTCCAGGAAGCAGGACGAGATCGAGCGGAAAGATGGGGAGAAGGCTCACTGGATTAAAGTTTCAAGGTTTCAAAGCTTCAAGGTTTCAAAAGTTTCAAGTTTGTACGATCAAAACCCGCCGGATCCATTAATTTCGGTCCAGTCGACAACCGGATCTTTTCGATTCTACGCCAGACATTGACTTGGTCGCACCGCAGGCGATACAAGAGTCGCCATGGAAATGGATGGCAAGGTGGTCGTCATAACCGGGGCTTCCATGGGGATTGGGGAAGCCATCGCCAAGGTCTTTGCCGATCGCGGTGCGAGCGTGGTGCTGCTATCGCGGGATGCGGCCCGCGCCGAAGAGGCTCGACAACGGGTGGGACACACGGATCGAACCCTGGCCCTCGCCTGCGATGTGCGCAAACGAGAAGAAATCGATCGCGCGCTGGCGGCGACGCTCGAGCGTTTCGGCCGCGTGGACGTGTGGGCGAATAATGCCGGGGTCGGCATTCGCGAGTCGGTCACCGAACTGGAGATGTCCGCCTGCCGCGAACTGTTTGAAACCAATTTCTTCGGCGCAATCGGTTGTCTGCAGGCGGTTGTGCCCGCGATGCGGAAGAACGCCGGAGGCCAGAACGCAGCGGGCCAGAACGGCACGGGCCAGACCGCCATGAGAAAGACCGGCGGAGGAACGATCATCAATGTCTCCAGCGTGGCCGGACACGTTCCGCTGCCCTTTGGTGCTGCCTACTCGGCAACAAAGTTTGCGTTGAATGCGATTGGAACGGGCGCGCGGATGGAATTAAAACGTGACAACATCAACGTGCTGACGGTTTGCCCCGGATATGTACGCACGGACTTTGGGGTACATATGGTGGCCGATCGAAAGAGCAACTTCCGCCCAAAGTCGGTGCAGGGGATCACGGCAGAACGCGTGGCGCGGGCTACCTATGACGGCTATCGAAAGAAAAAGCGCGAAGTCATCGTGCCCTGGACGATGATTCCGGTGATCAAGCTCTATCAGTTATTGCCGGGGCTGGTGGAGTGGGGCATAGCTAAGATGATGATGAAGTGAAAGCAATGTTAAAAGCCCGTAAAGTTTTCAGTCTGCGTTCCCACCACCAAAATCTCTGGCTTGGACTGAGAAAATAAGGTAGCCTTCCGGGATCAACGGAGGACTGCCGTGAGACCTTTCCTAACCGCCGCTATTTTGTGTCTCACTATCACCCTGCCCGGCCTGGCCCAGCAGGCCGATGCTACCCCCGCGTCGCGAGCAGACATTCAAACGTACTTCGAGACTGTGCACTCGCGCGACTCCATCAACAAGATGATGGATTCTATGGCGGTCACGATGCGCAAGCTCATCCACGACCAGTACCTCAAGAACAAGGACAAGCTGCCCGAGAACTACGAAGAGCAAGTCAGCAAGCAGATCGAGGATACGTACAAGAGCATGCCCGTGGACGAAATGCTCCAGGCCATGATTCCGATCTATCAGAAACACTTCACCAAGGGAGACATTTACTCCCTGCTTGCGTTTTATTCTTCGCCAACCGGACAAAAGTTATTGCGGGACATGCCCGCCATCACGGCCGAGGCGATGGACGCAATGACACCGACCCTGACCAGGTACATGGACGACATGCAGGAGAAACTGCAGCGCGAGACCCAAGAAATGATTAAGGAATCCGAGAAGGAGACGGAACCAGCCCCGAAAAACTAGGATACATAAGGGCGGGTCCGTGACCGGGACTGGGGCGCGGGCGGCCCTTTTCGTAAAGAATAGTAAATGCAGCTACCCTTTGGTCGGGTGAAGCATCTATTTAAGCAGGCAGAACTGCAGTCTTCCACCCCCCTCGAAAGAGCTGACGCACGGCGGCTCCGGGGGTGGGAGCTGCCGTTAATTTTTCGGGGCCGTTTTTCGCTAAAATGACCATATGAACTCTCCCGTCCGACCTGCCCGGCTGGTCCCATTTTTTTCTTCATCCGCCGTCCTGTCCTTCCTTCTCATGATTCTGTCCGTTGGCGTGCTTTCGCCAATAGCAGCGCGCGCCCAGGAAGGGCCGCTCGACAAATCCCAGCCCAAGGGCATCACTCCCGAAGAGCTCATCAAGCGCTTTTCCGCCAAGGAAAAACAATTCAAAGAGGCGCGCGACCAGTACACGTACCGGCAGGATGTCAAGGTGATGACGCTCGACGGCGACACCATCGACGGCAAGTACGAACAGGTATTCGACGTTTCCTTCGACGACAAGGGTCATCGTGTGAAGAACGTAGTCTTTGCTCCGCAGGACACGCTGCAGCGGATCCAGATGACCGAGCAGGATATTGACGACATCGAAAACCGGCTGCCTTTCGTGCTGACCTCCGATGAGATCGGCGAGTACGACATCCTGTACGTCGGCCAGCAGAAGCAGGATGAGCTGAACACCTATGTGTTCGACGTTGCTCCCAAACAGATTGTGGGCAAGAAACGCTATTTCCAGGGACGAATCTGGGTGGACGATCACGATTACCAGATCGTCGAAACGTTCGGCAAGACGGTGCCCGACATCCGGAAGAAAAAGGGACAGGAGAATCTTTTCCCCAAATTTACGACCTGGCGTGAACAAGTCGATGGGACCTACTGGTTCCCCACCTATACGCGCGCGGAAGACACGCTGCACTTCAGCATGAACGACGTCAAAATCCGCGAGATCATCAAGTACACCAATTACAGGCGCTTCGGCTCGAAATCGCGGATTACGTTCGAGGGGCAGGAAGTGAAAAAAGGCACGGAGCAGAAGCCGGACAGCGGCCAGCCCCCAACCGCGGGGCAGCCGCCCGATCAGAAACCTCCCGATCCGCCCAAGCCGCAGTAGAGCCAGGTCTCAGGGAGTTTGAACGACGAAATTAACGCTTAGTGGGGGCGCCCAACGCGGGTAGAAAGCGAGGAGACTTGGGTTTTCGAAACCTTGAAACCCTGAAGCTTGCAACTTGGCCTTAATAAAACAGATACTTCCTCCACTTGTCGTCAGAGTGCCCCATCAATCGCATGATGTGTCTCGAGGTGTGGAGATTGAATGACCGGGGTTCGCGCAGAGGGCGCATATTGACTTCGTGCGGAAGCTGGTTGCCTTTGCGGCGATTGCAGAAATGGCAGCACGCAACCAGGTTCTCCCATGTGGAAAGCCCTCCGCGCGAGCGCGGAATCACGTGGTCGAGCGTCAATTCACCCGAAGGCAGCGTTGTGCTGCAGTATTGACAAGTATTGCGGTCGCGCAGCAGAATGTTTTTGCGTGACAGAGCACGCGACTGGTGCGGGATGCGGCGGTACTCAAGCAACCGGATCACCGATGGCAGTCGCATGGCAACGCGCGCGGCGTGCAGGAAATGTCCGTTCTCTTCTTCGGTCATCGCAATGCCCTTGAGCACCAGGATGATCGCACGGCGGGCCGCGCACACGTTGATCGGCTCGTAGGAAGCGTTCAGCACCAGCACCGGCTGATGCAGGGCGCTCGCGTCCGACTCCTGATGGACGCCGTCCGCAAGCATACCCGGCGGCAGAGGCGGCCGGTAGCTCCCCACGAAATTGTGCATGCGCAACGACATAATCCCTTACCCTTGGGCCGCCATGGTCAGGCGGCTTGCAGCTTCCTCTTCCTGGTTGTGACCGTCTTCGTAAGAATCCTCCGGCAAGACGGAGGAATTGAAAATCTTCATGGTGCGAGCCACGGTCGCCACCCACACACGCGCCGCTCCCGCTTTCAAAAGGATGCGTGCGCATTCCGATGCGGTCGCGCCGGTCGTGTAAACGTCATCAACCAGTAAGACGGTGGCATTGCTAATCGCCGTTGCATCCTTGATGGCGAAAGCCCCGCGCAAGTTCTGGCGACGCTGGTGGCGGGTCAGGCCGATCTGGCTCCCAGTTTCGCGCGAGCGCACCAGAACGCGGGAAGAGACATCAAATGGCCTTCCGGCGTCCCCTTGCGAAAGATCCTTCAGCGCTGCCCGGGCAATCACTTCAGCCTGGTTAAATCCGCGCTGCGCCTGCTTCTTTGCGTGCAGTGGCACGGGAATCACTGTGATCTGACCAGCGGGCAGGACTGGCTCAAGAGCAGTAATGACATCGGCCAGCATGTGTCCCAAAACCGGTGCGGCGGGCCGAATCTGATGGAACTTGAGCAGGTGGATCAAGTCACGCAGGGCACCGTCATAACTGCCATAGGCAACCGCTCGCTCGAACGGAGGATGCGCCCGTTGACAAAGTCCGCAGCAAAACTCCACGGGCTCGGCAGCAGCCGGAGATCCGAATCCAGCACCGCAAGCTTCTCCGCAGCACCGGCAGAGCGAGCCGCCCAGCCGATGGACCGCGCGCACACAATTCTCACAAACGGGAAGCCGCGAAACTTGAATTAACGGGAAACCACAGATACGGCAATCGGCAGGAAAAAGCGTAAAAAAGAGGCTGGCAGCAGCGCGCTTCGCCCAGCTTGCGACCGGAGCGGTCGCGGCCGTGGGCTGGGCAGCCCGTATTCGAAACCCAGTACTGCTGAAGACGGCCTCCCGCACCCGGAAAGGCGATTGTGCCCGACCGGGCGACTTGGGGTCAGTATACCCGCGTACTACTGCCTAAGCAATGCGGCTGTCGGCCTGCACTTCGGGAGCAGGTTGACTTTCCGGCTGCTTCCGCGGAGGCCGCGTGCGTTCACGCGCCGTAACCGAGCGCGGTATGTAGCTGCGAAGATAACAGTGATCGCAGCGGACGGGTTGCAAAAAAAGGATTGGCAGTAGATAGCTTTCAAAGAATCCCCGGGGGCGGGACTGGTAAGCGTCCTCAGCGCCACATCCCCGGCAGTGGAATTCTTCGAAGAAGAGACTCCACGACGGCCGCACAAGGGGAGACACGGTGTACCTCCTCACAACTACCGACTCAAATTGAGATGTCCGATGCGAACGAAGGGGCTCAGTAATTCTATTGGATGTATTGTCGTAGAGCGCAGTTGCACTTGTAAAGCGCCCATTCGGCGTGATAAGGTGCGCCGTTCGTTTCCTGTAATCTGCTACTGTAATCGTTTGTGCATTCTGTTGGACCCACGAGGGAACTCATGAGCACTCCTACGGTAAATCGGGAAGCCCCGCGCAAGCATCGTCCCTATGTTCCGGAAACGATGGAGATGAAGGAATTTACCTTCCGAGCTGTGCTGATCGGATTGGTCCTGACCGGCATTCTGGGAGCAGCCAATGCCTATTTGGGATTGAAAGCCGGCATGACGATTGCCGCGACTTACCCGGCAGCCGTGATCGGCATGGCTCTGCTCCGCCTGATGAAAGGTTCTCTGCTGGAAGAAAATATTGCCCGAACGGTTGGCTCGATTGGCGAGTCCGTCGCGGCTGGCGCGGTGTTCACAATTCCGGCCTTCGTCATGGCCGGGCTGTGGCCCGGATTAACTAAAGATCAATATTGGAAGTCGGTCGCGCTGATGGTCATCGGCGGCACGCTCGGCATTCTGTTCGTGACTTTGCTTCGTCGCGTGATGGTTGAGGACCCAGACCTTCCCTACCCCGAATCGGTAGCGGCCTCGGAGATCCACAAGGCTGGGCAGCAAGGTTCAAAAGCCGCGAAAATCCTCTTTGCCAATATGGGCTTTGGCGGGCTCATGTACCTGCTCGGCGCGGTCAATGTTTTCAACCCGAGCAATACCTTCCACGTGAAGATCAGCGAGATGGGCAAGAAGCTACTGCTTCGCACCGGCACCAATCCCCATGTCGCAACCACGATGACCGGCGGCGCAACCCTGTTCAGTGCGCCGGATATCAGCCCCGCATACCTCGGCGTGGGATACATCATCGGCCCAAGGCTCGCCGCTTTGAACTTCGCCGGCGGCGTGCTGGCTTGGGGACTGATGGTTCCGCTTCTGACATTCTTGGTCGGACCTTACATTCAGGCCGCTCAACCAGCCGGCCAGTCTCTTTCCTGGGATTTGCTCGCGGCGGCGATCTACTATTCCATCGTTCGTCCTATTGCTGTCGGCGGAATGCTGGTGGGCGCGTCCTACACCCTCTTCAAGATGCGAAAACAACTGGGCCTGGGGATGGCCCGCGCGGTTTCCGATCTGCGGAAATCCGCGAACGTACAGGCGGCCACCAACCGTACCGAACGCGATTTAAGCGCGAAGGTTGTGTTTGTAGGCGTGATTTTGGTATTCGTGGCCATGGTTGTTCTCTATCACTACTTCATCAGCGGTGCCGGAAATCTTTCGTCCGCTAAGATCCTCTCCGGATCTCTGGTTGCGGCCGGTGTCATGATCATCGTCGGATTTTTCTTCGCCGCGGTTTCCGGCAATCTCGTGGGACTGATCGGATCCTCGAATAATCCCGTCTCCGGACTGACCTTGTGCACCCTGGTCATCGCCGCTCTGTTGATGGTCGCCCTGGGTGTTTCGGGCAGCGGCGGCGTGGCAGCGGTGCTGGGCGTGGCAGCAGTTGTCTGCGTTTCATCGGCCGTCGCGGGCGAGATGCTGCAGGACCTGAAAGTTGGATACATCCTCGGCGGAACACCGTCGAAGATGCAGATCGGCGACCTGTTGGGAGTCGTGGTCGCGTCGTTGGTCTTATTCGTCCCGCTGGCAGTGCTCGATAAGGCCTACCATTTCGGTACATCGGCGTTACCTGCTCCTCAAGCTGGCCTCATGGCGATGCTCGCCAAAGGAATCGTGGGCGGCGAAATGGCTTGGCCCCTCGTGATTGTCGGCATCCTTCTCGGGCTGGCCTTGATCATGATCGAAGTGCGCAGCGTCATGCTCTTCGCCGTGGGTATGTATCTGCCGCTGGGAACCACTTTCGCAATCTTTGTAGGCGGAGTGATCCGCTGGATCACGGATAAACTCCGCGACCGCCGCGGCTACAACGACGCGCAAAAAGCGCGCGTAGAAAATGCGGGCGTGCTGACGGCTTCGGGCCTGATCGCGGGCGAGGCGTTGTGCGGGTTAGTGATCGCCGGACTAGTAGGCTCCGGCCACAATGTAACCCTGATCAATTGGAACCCAGACAGCCTGGGGCCGATGCTGCTGGCTTTCGTCGCGCTCGTTATCCTGACCATCGTGATGGTCTTCGTCCCGCTGGCCAATGCCGGCCGTCCCGAAGATCCCGCGCCGCCAACGGCGATTATGTGACGGCGATTAGCGGGCCGTCCGAGGCCCGCTGCCGTCATCCCGAACGAGGTGAAGGATCTCGGGGGGGCAGGCGCAGGGGCCAGATTGCAGAAGTAACTCCGAAGGACGGCAGCGGGGGTTCACCCCTGAAAAACTGACCTCTGACCTCTCAATTCTCCGTGTTCCTCCGTGCCCTCTGTGGTTAAATCTTCTGCAGTGTCCATCGGGGAAAATATTGCGGACATCCGTGAACGCATAGCCGCAGCGGCTCGCCGCAGCAAGCGCGATCCATCGTCCATTACGCTCATGGGCGTGAGCAAGACCTTTCCCCCGGAGTCGATTCGTGAAGCGTATGCGGCGGGCATCCGCGTATTCGGCGAGAATCGTGTGCAGGAATTTGCTGGCAAGGCCGAAGCCGTCGGTGATCTCAACAGCGCCGGGTGGCACCTGATCGGGCATCTCCAGACCAACAAATCAGCGAAAGCGGTGGAATTGTTTAGCGCCGTTGATTCGCTCGACTCGGTCAAACTGGCGGAAAAGCTAAATTCGTCCGCAGAAAAACTAGGCAAGACTCTCCCGATCCTTATCGAGATCAACGTAGGCGGCGAGGAGGCAAAGAGTGGAATCGCCTTAGGTTCGCCAGAACTGGAACAGATTCTTGTTGGCGCTCCAGGATGGAACCATCTGGCGATCCGCGGCCTGATGACGGTGCCGCCCTACTCGGAGGATCCCGAGGACGCGCGTCCATTCTTCCGCCGATTGCGCGAGATTCGCGAAGGAATCGGAGCGCGTAGTGTGCCTTCGGTCTCAATGGATGTCCTTTCCATGGGCATGTCCCACGATTTCGAAGTAGCCATCGAAGAGGGCTCAACCTGCGTGCGCGTAGGAACGGCTATATTCGGAGAGCGCGCGCTAGTGAGGAAGTAGCCATTTGATCTCCGTCCAACAGTCAGCTGCAGGCGTGACATTCTCCATCAAAGTCCATCCCCGCGCCAAGAAAAATGCCATCACCGGCGAAGTCGGCGGCGTTCTCAAACTCGCTCTCACTGCTCCGCCGGTCGATGGCAAGGCGAACGAGGCCTGCATCGAATTCTTCGCAAAACTTTTGAAGGTTCCGCGTTCCTCCGTTACTATTGCTTCCGGCCAGGCCAGCCGGAATAAAGTGATCCGTATTGCTGGTCTGTCAGAGCAGGACGTCCGGCAGCGGCTAGGACTGTAGCGCGCCGCCTCGTCGGCGGTTTCGCGGGCGACTCGCCCGCGCCACACGAACATCGGGAGATACTTTGACCTTCTCGGAACGCCTGCAAGAAATTCGCACCGGCTTCGAGCGTCCCTTCTGGATCGCCAATCTCACGGAGATCTTCGAACGCCTCTCCTACTACGGAGCGTTCGCCTCCCTCGCGCTCTACCTGCAGGAACGCCTGAATTTTTCGACCGAACAAACCGGCACTCTCACCGGCATTTTCGGAGGCATGGTCTGGTTTCTCGCGATCTTCGGAGGAGCCGTCGCCGACCGCATCGGCTTCCGCCGCGCGCTTTCGACGGCGTATCTGATTTTGGCGGTCGCATACTTTCTGATTGGCTCGATCGGCGCTCCGTGGCTCGCGCCGGTGCGCAACATGATCCCACTGGGCCTGTTTGTCGGTGTCATTCTCGCGCTCCCCGCGCTCGGCATTTCGATGGTCAAGCCGTGCGTGGTCGGCACCACCGCGCGCGCGTCGAAAGAGAACGTTCGCTCAATCGGCTATTCGATCTATTACACGATGGTCAACATCGGCGGCGCCGCCGGTCCGTATTTTGCATCCTGGGCGCACCGGCATCTAGGCGTGGAAGGCGTCTACCGGGTCGCAGCCTTCAGCGTCTTCCTGATGTTTTTTGTTGTCCTGTTATTTTTTCGCGAGCCGCGCAAGGCAGGAGACGCGCCTCCTCCTTCCATCGCAACCGTCGCCCGAAATTTCTGCGTGGTCTTAGGCAATGCGCGATTGGTCTTGCCTGTACTTGGAGTCGCCCTGCTGCTGAAGATCTACAGCCTCTTCCATCCCGACCTCACCATTCCCTGGTGGATCTGGGTCGCGCTTCTGATCCTCGTGCTCGCTGGCATCAGCCGCTTCATGTGGTTTCTGGTGCTCTTTACCGGCTACTGGGTTGTGTTCTGGCAACAGTACATCAGCTTGCCGGGATACATTCACGGCTACATCAGTTCGACTGCGGACGTTGAGAAGATCCTGGTAACCGACGGGGTCACTGTCATCCTCGGAACCCTCCTGGTGAATTATCTAACGCAAAAAATTCCCGCGCTTCAGGCGATCATTCTGGGCACCGTGATTACCTCGGCCTCCTGGCTGGTTCTAGCCTTCTGGCCGACGGTCTACGGCGCCATCCTCTCGCTATTCGTGCTCGCGCTCGGCGAGATCATCCAATCGCCGCGCTACTACGAATACATTTCGCGCCTCGCGCCTCCCGGACAGCAGGGCACTTACATGGGATTTGCATTCCTTCCCATCGGCATCGGATCGCTCATCGGAGGCTGGTTCGGCGGCACTCTCGTCCATCACTTCGGAGAAGTTGCGCACGAGCCCGCACGAATCTGGTTTAGCGTGACCGCTCTAGGGATTGTGACAGCCGTTCTGCTCTGGATTTATGACAAGACCGTGAAGACTGGCGGCAAAACGAAAACGGTTTACTAGAAATTCGCATCTCACTGCAATTTTCTTCCGATTCTTTTATCATCGGTGGCCTTGCAGCAGGGAGATGTTCGTACTTCTGCAATCTGACTTCTAACTTCCGACTTGCTCTTCATGGCCAAATCCACGCTCACACCCGACTACATCGCCGATCATATCCGTCGCGTGCTGAAAGACGGCGGCTCCGCGCCCCACTCAGCCGAAGTGCAGCATTTTTTTAAAGAGGAGATCCAATCACGCAGCTGGTACACGGCCGAACTGCGTAGAGTCGCCCGGCGCTTCCGCCGTGCGATCGCTCAAGAACGCGGAATGGAGTTTGTCGTCCAAGTGGCCGACAAACTTTTCTCAGACTGCATGCTGGAAGAGAAAGTGTTTGCCGTCTTTCTGCTCGAGGACCAGACCTCTGAGTTCGGCACACGCGACTTTAGGCTATTTTCTTCATGGCTCGACCGCATATCCAGTTGGGCGGATCATGATGCACTGGTCCATGATGTCCTGGGACCGATGGTTTCTGCCGAACCCGCCCGCTGCAGCCAAGTCTTCGTCTGGGCCAAGTCACGCAATCGCTGGCGACGCCGCGCGGCCTGTGTCGCCCTGATTCGTGGCGCGCGCAAGAAACAGTTTTTCCCGGAGATCAAGCGCCTGACCGAGATCCTTCTCGACGATGACGATGATATGGTGCAGAAGGGACTGGGCTGGCTGCTACGCGAAACGGCAAAACATGATGCGAAACACACGGTCCCCTACCTGATGAAGATCAGAAAGCGCGCCCCGCGGCTCGTACTCCGCACTGCCAGCGAAACGCTGCCTCCTGCTACACGCAAGCGAGTTCTCGCCTAGCTCTTGACATCGCGCCCCTCGTAGCCTGATCAGTCGACATACATCTCGTCCACATAGCACCAGCGCCAGTTTTCACCCGGCTCAAAAGACTGCATGATCGGATGCTTGGTCCCGTGGAAGTGCTTGGTCGCGTGCTTGTTCTTCGACGAGTCGCAACAACCCACATGCCCGCACTCCAGACACTCCCGCAGATGCACCCACGTGTCGCCCATCTCAAGACATTCCTTGCAACCGTTGCCGCTCGGCTTAACTTTGCGAATTTCACCAAGATGACTACATTTTGTGGTTGCCATCAGTCACACTCCTGTCCACATCTGTTTCATGCTTGTATGTGCGCACAACTGAAATGTTTGCGATTGTCTGAAATTCTCGCACCCTCATGCCGCAGAACGATCTTCGCGTAGCCCGCCGTACATGGTTCCCAGCGAGATTTCAGAGACGCGCAAGCCGCTCTTACCTAACGATCGATATTTCATGAATTCACCTCAGGAATTTAGGAATATGGATTCGCTTGCCGCCGGAGGAGATTCCAAATTTTCTCGCGTTTTCCTCGTCTGAGCCGGACGATGGCGCGAACCGCGGCTATCTTCAAACGGCATCGTTCTATGTGCAGCCCGGAGGCGATCAACCCGGCATTTCCGGGGCGAGAATGTTGCGTTCGCCATCCTCCTAAAAGTTTAATGGAGGCTCAGAACGCGGCAGATGGTTCAGGCGATTTCGCAACAAAAAACTCACTTACTCATGGAAGCACCTTTTTCGGCAAAGCGCAGCAGCACTGGCGGAGTGAACGTCACCCCTGCTTTCAGTCTCCCGTGGTCATCGATCTTGTCCCATCCGACATTGGCCAGCACGTAAACCCAGCCATCCAGCGCGATGGCGTGTGTAGGTCCGTCCAGTCCGGGCGTCGACTGTTCGACCACTTCCGCGGAGTCGATTTCAGTCTGGGAGCGATTCAAGTGAAAGCGCATAATGCGCTCAGGTTCCGTGCCATTCTGCACTCCGATCAGCCAATCTCCAACCATGTGCATCCCATCGAGTCCCGTATCGGCCACGGTATCTGGATGAGGGAGCGCAGTGATCGTCTTCCCGACCGTCAAATCGATGATGGCAATCCCCAGGGGATATTCTGGAACAAACAAACGCTTCCCATCAGTAGCGAGAACAGGCGTCTGGGGTGAGAACAGGCCGTCAGCAATCTTTTCCAGTTTGGCTGTATCGAGGTTCTCTCTGTCCCCCCCCGCGATCCGGTAAACCCCTCCGCCGAGGCTGTCCGTGACGTAAACCGTCCCATCCGCCCCAACCGACATGTCTCCCAGAACCGCGGGCTCGCCCGATTCCAGATCGAATCGGCGAACCATCTTGCCATCCCGTGGATCGATCCCCAGCAGCGCCGCCTTGCCATCATCTTCCTTCGGGAAACCTGCAAAATCGGGCATGGCGGAAGAAGTCGCCCACAAAAGCTGGCGGATCGGGTCGAACGACACCGCCAGCATCGGCCATCGCTTCGCTTGCGGCTCAAGAGGCAACTCCTCAAGACCGCACTCACCGGAATTTTTCGGCAATGAAACGCGATACAGAGAATGGTGTTGAACGCTCGAGACAATCAATTTTTGGGAAGTCCGGTCGAACGTCAGATCTTCGGGCATCAGGTCTGCAATCGGCAACACACAAACCTGATCTGCGCGCATAACCGGCGCTTTATTGCGTTCCATCTGCGCGGCAATTTTCTTCCAGCCTGCTTCCACTAGCAGAGGCTTCAGATCTTCGTCGCCCGCAACATCATAGGTCAGGCCCAGATTTGCGTAGCGTTCCATCCACTGCAGGGCCACATCCTTGTTGCCCAAATGAGTCTCCACTGACGCCATCCGCAAGGCGTAGGTCGGCGTGAGGCCAGGCAGCGCTTTCCCAATTTCGATCAGAACCTGCCGCATCCCGGCCCAATCTTGCTTTTTCTTCAGCTCGCGGCCCTGCTTGTTTAACTCCAGAAAGTGCACCCGGTCCATGGAAAACAAAGGCGCAACCGCGGTCAACAACAGGAGCAGCATTAGGAGTTTGTTCTTCATTCGATCCTCGCAGTTTGGTGCCTTCGGTCAAAGGAACTCAGTGACCTTTTTCTTCCAGAAATTTCTCCACTTCCAGCGCGGCCATGCAACCCGAACCGGCCGCCGTAATAGCCTGCCGGTAGCGGCGATCCTGCACGTCTCCGCAGGCAAATACGCCGGGTACTTTCGTAAAGACGTTCTTGTGCGTAATCAGGTAGCCGTCGGCGTCGGCTTCGAGCTGACCTTCGAAAATTTTGGCATTCGGGACGTGCCCGATCCCCAGAAACATTGCGCTGGTTGGAAACTCCCAGGTCTCTCCCGACTTGATATTCCGCAGGCGCAGCGCCGTCACTTCCTTCTTGCTGGCATCCAGCACGTCATCGACAACCGTGTCGGTCATGAACTGAATCTTTGGATTTTCGCGGGCCCGGTCGAGCATGATTTTCGAAGCACGAAACTGCTCACGCCGATGGATTAGCGTGACCCTGCTGGCAAAGCGCGTCAAAAACGTCGCTTCTTCCATCGCGGAATCGCCGCCGCCGACCACCGCAATTTCCTTGCCCGAGAAAAAGAATCCGTCACAAGTCGCGCACGAAGAAACGCCATGTCCAATCAGCGCATGCTCATTCGGCAGTCCCAACCAGCGCGCCGACGCTCCACTGGCGATGATCAGCGTGCGCGTCTGGATGACTTCCTTGCCAATCGTCAACTCAAATGGCCGCTTGCTGAGGTCCGCTTTGAGAGCATGCCCCATTCGGTACTCCGCGCCGAAACGCGAAGCCTGCTTCCGCATGTTCTCGATCAGTTCCGGCCCCTGGACGCCTTCGGGAAAGCCGGGAAAGTTCTCAACCTGCGTGGTCATGGAGAGTTGTCCACCCGGTTCGTGCCCTTCGATCACCAGTGGATTGAGGTTGGCTCGGCCCGTATAAAGTGCTGCCGTATGTCCCGCGCAGCCCGAGCCCAAAATGACAACATTGCGAATGTCCATAGGATGAGTACTCATTCAGTAGATTCCGGAAAAATGCTTTCGGTGCAGACCGCAAAAACCGCGCCTGGCTAGGGCTTCTTCTTGCTCTCCGCTCCCGCTTTTGTCGAAGTTCCCACGCCCAGCCGCGTCAACTCCTGTGGCACCGTCCTGCGCACTCCCAGCGCGTCGCGATAGCGATCCAGAATTGCCGACGCCGTGCGAAAAATGGGCTCATACGCACTCTGATCAGGCGCCGGTTTCCCTTCCTCAGCCGGACATCGCGCCAACGCCACCGACGACTTTCCGAATCGCTCGAGCTTAACGTGCGATACGGGAGTATTCGAAGCCAGCATGGCGCTGGCGGAAGTCACCGCTGAGGCGCTGTCTTCGATCGAAACCTGCATCAGATCCTTCGGATCCCGTACTCGCAGCACCAGAATCTCAACCATATTGTTCGCGTCCACGCTGAACGAGTATTGAACATTGCTGAACATGCCGGAATTTGGAAACTCGCGCCGCATGCGCACCCAATCGGCCGACGAGGCCGCATCGGGCGGCAGGGGCTGCATGCCGGGCATCGGTGTATTGGGATCGATCGTCGAATGCCCGCGCGCCACTTCATAATCCTTGCCAAACACCGGCTTGGCTGGAATTTTGGCTAGAGCCGCCGTCAATTCCTTCTGGCCTTCCGCCGAAGGCGAACACACGTTAATCACATTCACCTTGACTGGGGGCTGCTGCGTGGAAGATTGTGTCGAAGGTTGCTGCGCGGAAGGCTGCTGTGAAGAAGGTTGCTGCCCAACCGGTGGTTGCGCCGCCGAAGGTTCTTGCGCCCAAATCGTCGTCACCGCCATGACGATTGCAGTCACGCAAGCAATCAGAATTTTTCGAGGAAGCACGCCGAAATTGTATCAGGGGAGGTTAGAGTTAGAGGTTAGAGGTTAGAGGTTAGAGGGTCAGATTGCAGAGGTGGAAGTGACAAGTCAAACTGCAGAAGTAAACCTTCGACGAGGGGCGGAGTAGGCAGCCGTTCCAGAAGCGCAGAGATCATGGTCCCCCGAGTTTATGGTCAGCACCAAGAGCCTTTACTTCCGCAATCTGCCCTCTGACCTCTGCAATCGCTAGTCTCCTGCCGCCGAATCAACATCCGCAGCTCCGTGTCTCCGCAACAACTGTGGCAGGTTCTGTGAGAATGCCGACCGGGGCAGAACCATGTCACATCCGACTTCGTGTGCTTTCTGCTTCAAGTCGCCCTGCACATGCGAAAGGAAGCCGATAATCGACGTTCCCTTCTTCAGCTTGTTTTTCAGCTTCGGAATCAACGACAAGGGTTTGGCATTGGCATTGTTCAAATCGAAAATAATCAGGGAAGGCTTCTCCTCGCCATTGTTTTTCATGTGATCGGCGAGGTCCTTCTCGGTCTTCACAAACTCGACCTTCACATTCATCTTCCGGCCCGTATCCTGAATCTTGCTGAGAAAAAACAGGTCCTCGACAAAAGCGAATACGCGCGAGGCTGCGTCCTGCGCCGGCGCTGGCAACGGCTCCGGATCCGCCACTGGATAGGCCCCGGCAAATCCTGGCCGGCGCGGCCGGCTATTCCCGTTGTCCCCGCTGCCATTCAGATTGGCGCGATAGCTGTGATCCATCGGGGCCGTGAAAATCCCCTGGTGCTCCTGCCGCGGCCGTCCAGCTGCTCCGCCGCCACCGCTTCTTTGCGAACGACGCCCACGGCGCCGTTTATGCCTTCCTCCTCCCGCAGAGGAGTGTCCGGGTCCTGCATTCATAGGTTTTCTCTTGTTAATCCCCGGCCTGGATCGCAGGCCTGATGTTTCGTCTTCTTTCGCGCCGCGGCGTGTCGATACGGTGAGCTTTGATGCACACCGGCCAGCGGCTAACCGAACCCACTTCGGCTGGATGCTATTTGAGAATGATGCTCAAAACTTACTTGGCGCCTGAAGTCATTCTGGCGCGAACGGCCCGCCGAGAAGCATGGCCGTTAAGAACACCTTGATGTTACTCACGAAACCGCCCAACGCGCAAGGGGGGGAACCCAGTAGTTTTCCACAATTCCATTACTAAAGACGCTGCAGGTCGCACAGGATTGGCACAAAAGTGCCGCATGTTTTCATCGCGAGACCTGTCTCCCCATCGCTTGCGCGTCCAGATTAGATTCCCAATCCCATAGGTCGATTCGATCTCCTCCCATGAAGTTTTGCCCCTCACCGGCCGATGAATGAAAGGTGAGACCGCAAAACTTCACAGAATCAACGGGAGCCGCAACTTCGCTCGCAGTGCCCGGCCAGCGTTTCGTGGCGCGTCAGCCCATTCTTGACCGTTCGCAGAAACTGTTCGGATATGAGCTGCTTTTTCGCAACGGAATGGAGGATCATTTCACCGCCGATCCCGAGTTAGCCTCCCGCTCTACTCTGGATAGCTCGCTCCTGTTTGGCCTGAGTACGCTTTGCCCCCGCAGCCGCGCCTTTGTGAACTGCACGCGGGACGTCCTGCTCAAGGACCTGGTCACCCTGCTTCCTCCCAACCAGACCGTGGTTGAGATTCTCGAGACCGTCGAGCCCGATGATCGCATCATCGCCGCCTGCAAGCGCCTCAAAGAGGCTGGCTACCTTATCGCGCTCGATGACTTCGCCCCGAACGATCCGCGCGTCACACTGTGGGATTTCGCCGACTTCATCAAGATCGACTTTCGTGCGACTCGCGTGGAAGAACGCGCCGGCATGCTGCGCCGCTTCAGTTCCCCAAAATGCAAAATGCTCGCCGAAAAACTCGAAACTCCGCACGAGTTTTATCAGGCGCGCAACATGGGCTTCACTCTTTTCCAGGGATTTTTTTTCTGCAAGCCTGAAATCGTCATGGGTCGCGAAGTTCCGGCAAGTCGTTTACGCTACCTCCGCCTGCTCGAAATGGTTTCGCGTCAGGAGATGGATACGCGCGAACTCGAAAAGCTCCTCAAGCAGGAAGCCGCCATCTGCTATCGTTTGCTTCGTTATCTGAATTCCCCCATCTTCGGCTTCTCGCTCGAAATCAAGTCCATCCGTCACGCCATGGCGGTTCTGGGTGAGCGCGAACTTCGCCGCTGGATCCGTCTGGTCGTCACGGTCGGCGCTGCCGAGCAAGGCTGCAGCGAACTGGTGGTCATGGGACTGACGCGCGCACGCTTCTGCGAGCTGCTTTCCGCCCGCCTCCAGTCCAAACATGATCTGTTCCTGATGGGCCTGCTCTCGATTATGGATGCGATCCTGGAGGTGGATAAAGCAACCCTCCTCAACCAATTGCCTGTGGATCACGAAACTAAGGCGGCCCTACTCGGCGAGCCCGGGACTCTCCGTCCCGTCTACCAGCTCATGCTGGCGCAGGAATCGGGCGAATGGGCCGAATCAAGCGCACTCGCCAAACACCTCAAACTGACCGATGAAGAAGCAGCCGACACCTGGTGGCAAGCCCTGTCCTGGGCAGAACAGGCAACCAGCACCGTCTAAGAACCGTCGTCGTTTGGTTCTTCAACCTGACTTGTTTTCCTGATGGCTGGGAGCTTCTTACGGCGCTTCGATCAGCTCCATCTTCCCGTCACGCTTGCGGTGCAAGACCATGAGCGTGCCCTTAGGATCGCGGAACACGAAAACGTCGCGGTCGCGGAAATGCGCTTCTTTGATCGCCTCTTCCAGCGTCATCGGCCGCATGGCCACCGAATCCGCCGAGCGCACCAGATGCACCTCGGTGGTTTTGGCGACCGACGGAAATTTGTGAACCATGACGGAAACAGTGGTGCTGCCGTCCGCCAGCCCCAGAGCCGCCTCGATATTCTCCTGCAGGGCTTCTCCGTTAAATTTCTTCACTGCCTTGCGCTTCTTGCTCAACCACTTTGTCTTATATTTCACTGCCTGCTTGTGGAGATGATCGATTGCGGTGTTGACGGCAGAAAGCATGTCGCCAGCCTGGGCCAGCCCGACAATCGGCCCGTTTGGCGGATTGATGGTGATTTCGGCCTTGTGCCGACGCTTCTCGACCGCCAGAATCACCTTGGTTTCGAATCGATCGCCTAGAATTTTGCGGATTTTATTGAGGCCGGTTTCAACTTCTTTACGGACGTTGGAAGGAATTTCATACTGCCTGCCGGTGTACTCCACGTTCATTGAGCGCCCTCCTGAAAGTCTCGATATAAAAATGGGCACTGCTCCAAAACCAGGTCGGAGGTAAGAGGTCAGATTTCAGAAGTGAAACCTTTTGGTTTTAACCTCTGCAATCTGACCTCTGACCTCTGCAATTTTCACTTTTTCACTCTTCGTTGATGCGTACTCGGAATCTTCATATCTTCACGGTACTTGGCTACGGTGCGACGCGTCACATCAATGCCTTGCGACTGGAGAATTCGTGTGATCTGCTCATCGGTCAGAGGCTTTGCCGGATCTTCTTCTTCGATGAGCTTTTTCACGCGGCGCTTCAAAATCAGCAACGAAGTGCCGCCGCCCTCAGGCCCCTGCACACTCTCGGAAAAGAAATAGCGCAGCTCGAAAACTCCCTGCGGCGTATGCACGTACTTGTTCGCCACCGCGCGGCTGACCGTCGAAGGATGCACGCCAATCTCTTCCGCCACTTCCTTGATCATCATCGGCTTCAGATGATCGATCCCCCGTTCAAGGAAATCCTGCTGGCGCGCCACGATCGAGTAGCAGACCTTGGTGATCGTCTGCTTGCGCTGCTCGATGTTCTTGATCAGCTGGATAGCCGATTTATAACGATCCTTTACGTAGTTGCGGGTATCGCGATCATTGCCCTCGCGGGTCAGCAAACGTTTGTACGCGGGGTTCAAGCGCAACTGCGGCATGTCCTCATCGTTCATGATGATCAGCCACTCGTCACCGTGCTTGACGAACGCAACATCAGGCTCGATCAGACGCGCGGGCGTTTTGTTGTACTGCAGGCCGGGACGCGGATCGAGCGTCCGAATATATTCTAGAGCCGCTTGCACCGCTTCGACCGGACGGCCAATCGCGCGCGCAATTTCCTTGAACTGCTTCAGCGTGACCGCATGCAGATGCTGATCGACAACGGCGATGGCATCATTCAAGACTTGCTCGGTTGTTCCGTTGCCATTGCCGTTGCGGTGCTGATGCAACTGCTGCATGTGATAGTGCAGCTGGCGCAGCAGGCATTCGCGCAGGTCGCGGCACGCAACTCCCGGCGGATCTAACTGGCGAACCACTTCCAAAGCGTCGTGCAGATCGGCAAGTGTGAAACTGACAGCCATGCGGGCAGGCGCCGTCGCAGTCCCGGCTGAGCTTCCATTCCCTGGAGCCGCCGGCATCCCACTGGTTGCCGCAGCCGGCGCCTGGGCGACGACCGGAGTTTCTTGCGACGCCTCGGGCACGGCAACATCTGCCGCCGTTTCCGCCGCAATGAAAGGCCGAGCGTTGTTCGCATCTTCGACGGACCGATTCAGCGATTGCTCAGGCACGAGACAGTCGACCGAAAAACCGTTCAGCGCAGCCTCGCCAGATGCGAAGTCATCGCCGTTGGAATCCGCGGCAGAACCCGCCTCCCCGGACCGCGCCGTGTCCCCCTCATCTGGCGCGACCGCCGAAAGCCCTAGCGCTTCCGCATGCGCTACGATCTTGGCCTGCGCTTCCGCATCGGCGTCGGGCGCCGCTGCCGGAACAACTCCCAGCAACTCGTCGTCGCTTGCGATCAAATATCCGTCTTCGTTCAGATTGCCAATAATGAGTTCGGCGGCTTGATGTACCGGGGGGCGCACGGAGATCGCTCCCAGTTGCCACATCAGGTGATCGGTCAGATTCCCTGGTTTGGACAGGAAATTCTCGAATGAAGGCTTCTCGATTTCTTCCATTTCCCCCGAGCTGCGATAGCCCGGATCGAGATATTCCTGGAAGAACGAGCCAAAATCGATCTCTTCGAAGGGATCCTTTTTCTCATCCGCGATGGTCGCAGGACCCTCTTCGGCAGTCGTGGCCTTGGCGGCGATGCGATCGCGTTCCTCTTCCTGGCGACCGACATCGTCCAACATCGGCACCGCATCTTCCAGCTCTTCCAGAACCGGATTCTCCACCATCTCGGCGTTGATCATGTCCTTCAGCTCAAGCTTGTTGAGCGCAAGGACCGATACCATCTGCACGAGCCCCGGCGTCAGAATCTGCCGCTGCGACAACTTGACGTTCAATCGATGTTGAAGAAGAACCATGCCTACGTTCGATTCCTGACTGCGTTCTTGATATGAAGTCAGAGGTGAGAGGTCAGATTGCAGAGGTGAAACCCTTGGGACCTCAGCAATCTGACCTCTACTCTCTGACTTCTACTAACTTCTCATGCACCTGACCTGATGCGCTTGGCACGAAAGTTCATGGTGCCTACGCCTTGGTAACCAAATCAGTTTTCGGTAGCCAATTCTGCAGGCTGAAAACTGTTCGCTCACACCAGCGAGAAACTCTCGCCCAAATAAACCCGCCGTACCTCCGGATCGCTGCCCAGTTGCTCCGGCGTACCCGAGCGGAAAATCCGCCCCTCATTAATGATGTAAGCCCGGTCCGTCACCGATAGCGTCTCCCGGACATTGTGGTCCGTGATCAAAATCCCGATCCCGCTCGCCCGCAAATCCGAAATGATCTTCTGCAGGTCAAGAACGGCGATCGGGTCAATCCCCGAAAACGGCTCGTCCAGCAAAATAAAGGTCGGATTGATGCAAAGCGAGCGCGCAATCTCAACCCGCCTCCGTTCGCCGCCCGACAGGGCGTAGCCCTTGTTCTGACGGATATGCTCCAGCCCCAACTGGTCGATCAGCTTTTCCGCCTTTTCCCGTCGCTCGTGCCAGGAAATCGGCTGCGCTTCCAAGACGGCAAGGATATTCTCCTCGACCGACAGCTTCCGAAAAACCGATGCCTCTTGAGGGAGATAGCTGATGCCATACTGGCGTGCCCGTAAGTACATGGGAACGCTCGTGATATCTTCATCGTCATACAGCACCCGACCGGTGTCGGGGGGTATGAGACCCACGATTGCGTAAAAAGAAGTGGTTTTTCCGGCGCCGTTCGGCCCGAGGAGGCCCACCACTTCGCCTTGCAGAACTTGGAGGCTTACACCGTTTACTACGCGTCGGCCCCGGTAGGTCTTACCTATTTCGTCGGTGGCCAGCGTGTGCATTTATCGTGCCACTTGCGTCCGTGTGACCGCCGGGGACGTCGTTCTTCCTTCTACGAGCACCCTATCATCGTGTCTGTAGAAAGTCAACGAATCGCCCGTGATTTTGCCCTGTTCGGCATCAAAAATGCTAGGCGGTCCTCCCGTCAGCACAAACTTGTCGTCCGCACTGGTATAGACCAGCTTATCGCCCGTCGCCCGCCGGGTCGGCTCCGTGATCACAATATTGTCGTCTGCGATGATCTTCTCCACTTGACCAGAGCTTCCCGCGATCAATCCCCCGGTCCCCGGGTTTCCGCCCGTCGCTCCACTTCGGCTCATCCCACCCGTCAACTGGCTTCTCGGAACCAGAAACAGCGTCATCTGTTTCCCGGTCAGGGTCGCGTCGGAGCCCTTGGCCGTCACCCCACCATCCAGAAAAACCTTGCGTTCCGCGTCCGTGTAGGTCAGATGCGCCGATGTAATGGTCACCGGTGTCCCCCTCCCATCCTTATCAAGCTGCACGAGCACGGTCTTGACCGCCTGGCTCGCATTTCCCACTGCAACCAGCGACCGGTGATCCCGATCGAATTGCAGCGTGGGAGCCTCCACGACATTGCTGTTCTGCCACAGCCGGACATTGCCCGTATAAACCGCGACCGCCGACGTCTGGTGCGCCGTCATACTTCGGCTCACCACGTGAATAGGATCGGACGAGGCTAGCAGCGCGCCATCCGGTTGCGGCTTGAGATCCGAATACGTACTCTTGACATTTCCCTCGGCCAGGGCGTCACCGGTCACCCGGTTGAACCGGATCACCTGGGCCGTAGTCGTCATTCCCCCATCCACCACCCGCGGGGCCCCAGTCAGCACCAATATCTGATCGGCGCCGGTATACGTACCCTTTTGCGCCCACGCCTTCTGTGTTCCACTGACATAAGTGAGACTGCCCGCCTGCGTAATCGTCGAGATCCCGCCCTGCGGCTGAAACAGTACATCGAGACTCTGGCTGGTGGAAACCCTATCGGGCTGTCCCGCCGCCGTGCCCACGATCTTCGCATTCGGCTCCCCGTGCAGAAGAGACAAGCGATTGTTGTCCGTGAAGCTCGCCGTGAACCGGTCCGCTGTGACCACTGTTTTCTGTTTGGTCGCCGGTTGCGAGATCACGATCTGCGGCAGCCCGCTCGTCTTCGCTGACTCCAACAAACGTCCATCCTTCACGACAAAGTCCATCACCGGGGCCGTCATCTCAATGTCTTGCGGGGAACCGTTTTGCGCGCTCACTTGCGCCGTTCCGCCCTTCGGCACAGATCTTGCCGGAGCAGCGCCAATCACGCTCGCGCGCTGCTGCGCCAGCCGCACTCCCTCCTCCGCATGAACCGTCTCAAGGATCTGGTTCGGCCCAAAATACAATATCGCCTGTCCGGCGTTCGCAACCGAGGGCTGCTCTCCCTCGGTCGTCAGCTGCACGTTCCCGGTCAGCACGGCCTGCGTCAGCTGATTTCGTGAACCAGTCAGCGCCAGGTCGGCGCGATCCGAATGCGAGTGGGCCTCGGAACTGCCCTGAAAAACCCCGTTCACATTGCCTTCGGCCAGAATCCGATTCACCGTATTGTCTTCGCGCAGAAAAAACGTGGCCTCGTCCGAGTCCATCTGATGTTGCTCGCGCACCAGGTGCACACGGTTCAGAATCACCTCTCTCGGAGCCTTGGTAATGACGCCATGCGCGGCGTTTAGCCTGTATTTTTGCGGACGTATCACATTCATCTCGACCGCCGATCGCAGCGTCATCGTCCCCGTGCTCGATACATATTCCACGCCGATCGCCGAGCCGGTTGCCTGCGGCGTCTCAAAAGCCACCTTCCCGCTCGCCGACGCGTCGCCCGTATTCTTGTTGAACACCAGGCCATTGGTTTCCAGATGAATCGGGTTCCGTTCCTGCGACGGCGCCGTCTGGTCTGATGCCTTGATCCCCTCCGGGTTCGCCTCCAGATCGATCAGCACTTTACCCGTTGAACTGACCGCTCCGGACGCGGGGTCGAATTCGAAATCGTCCCCGGCAATGCGGTCAAAACGGCTGGAATCCTTGCCGTAGATGATGATTTTGACGTTGTGCAGTTCCGCTTTTCCGCCCTCCTTGAACTGCACCACCTTGGAGGCGCTCACCGTGAATTGCGTGCGCCCTTCGACTGACTTGGAGATTGAAAAGCCTTCGGCAGTCTGTTGAATATTGAGCCCGAGTTGCGCGGGAATTTGATGGACCACCCCGCGCACCCGCCAGCGCGCATAGAAATACATCCCCGCAACGATCGCAATCATCACGATCGCGCCCGCAGCAAACCATCGCCGCAAACGGGTAACAGGGAGAGTCATTGCTCTCTAGTCTAAAGGAAAGGGGGAAGAAGAAGGTTTCGAGGTTTCAAGGTTTCGAGGTTTCAAGGTTTCAAGGTTGCAGAGTTTCAAGGTCTCAGGGTTTCGAGGACCGAAGATTTCCTAGTTTCAAGGTTTCAAATTTTCAAGGCAGGAGTTCAAGTTTCAAAGTCACACGGTGCCAACGTTTGTGCCGGCCCTTGAAACACTGAACCTCTGAAACTTTGAAACCTGCCCGTTCTCACCTCTGACTTAGCTCCTTCGTACCAGCGTCCCGGCGATCAAATCGTGCAGTCCCTGCTTGCGTTCGGTGAGGCCGACCATAATGAAGCCAATGCAGAGGATCAGACCTGAAAGTATCTTTGCGAAATGCCGCCCCGTAGCCCGTCCGAATGAGATCCGGTTCCCATAAAGATCGGTGACCTTCATGCCGAAGATCATTTTCCCGAGCGTCGCCTGGTAGGACGAGCTTTCCATCAGCGCTTCATACAGCCACCCTGCTCCGATCGTCAGCGCAGCCAACACTCCGCCGCCGAAAATCATCAGCGGCAATCCGGCTCCATGCCCAAAAGCGTGCTCAAGCCCACCGCCTCCCAGTCCGCTCACCGCCAAACCGCCAATTCCAAAAATCGCCGCTATGGGATGCACAACGACCCGCACCAGCACCGCATCGATGATGGCCGCGATCACGCGTATCCAGAATCCGCCATACCGCACGCCAACCTGCGCGGCTGCATATGGTGCGGCCGGAGCGTATCCCGCACCAGACGCCGGAATCGAAGCAGGAGCCGTCGCACCAGAGACAGGCGCCGCCGGCCCAGTCGCCGCGCCACACCGGCTGCAAAACTGACCCGTTGCCGGGTTCGGCGCTCCGCACTTATTACAAAACAGTGTTCCGTTCATGGCGGGCACTATAAGTCTTTCTCCAAACGCTGTAAAGCATTTCCTTGAAATCGGATCGACCCCGTCCGGGTTGGCCGATCAGAAATGTTCGTCCAGACTGATCCCCTCCACCATTTTCTGCAGTTCCTGTTCCGCCTTGTCTTGCTTGTCGTCGAACTCTTCTTTTTCTTTGCGAAGAGACGCCAGCTTGTCTTCCTGTGCATCCAGTTGGTGCGTGTAACGTTGCGTAAGAGCACGTTCCTCGGACGTTCCCTTCAACACTTTCATGTTCTCGCGGAGCCGGGCCTGATCTTTCTCAATCGCATCGATCTGCTTCTGACGATCTCCAACCTGGCTCTCGAATTTCGCAATTTCGCTCTTCTGCGCCAGTATGCGTTGCATCGTATCCTTCAGTGCCGGAGTCACACGGTTGTCCGCAACCAGAACCGTGAGACTCTTCACCTGCTCGTCCTGCAGATCGGTGAGTGCATACTGAATCTCTTGCGGACTATATTCCTCGATCTGCAGTTCGCCCGACTTCCCAGCCATTACCGGAACCCGGAAGCGATAGAAGCTAGCCGTCGTTTCTTCTGGTTTGGGTCCATCGGCAAGCTTCCAGCCACTCCGTAACGGATACTCGAGAACCACTTGCCGGTCTGTCGTGTCTGAGTTCTTGATGACAAACTTGTGCACCGAGCGCAATTCCTGGGTCGCGATCATTACGCCCTTGGTGATGCGAACGCGGTTGACCGGTTTCTGTTCTTCTCGAGTACGATCCGCAATATGTACGGCCGGGTCGGAGGCGTACGAAATCAGACGCCGCTCACCGGGATGCACGGTTTCCATAATTCCTTCCCCGGCAAAGGCGTCGCCATCGAGAAGGTTAAAGGTCCCGCTGTCCAGCGTGAGAGCGCTCGTGTTGTTGATCCAGAGCGCCCGCAATACATCGTCCGATCCCGCCGTCCAAAGCGTCACTTTTTCCGCTTCGATCTTCGATTGCAGGATGGGCACCAGCGCAGACTGATTCTTCCCGATCGTGATCTTCTGTTTGAGCTTGTATTCGAAGTTGTCGCCCAGTCCCTTGGCCTCTGCTTGAGGCTCCTCGCCCTCGGCATAGCTCCGCGCGGAAGAGAGCGTCGAGGTCTCCGTGTTCAGCATTTGAGCCGTCGCCTGGACCTCGACCCTTTCCGCAGTGCTCCCAATTTCCAGCTTGGCATCAATCTCGTTCATCCGGTCCGTGCCCAGATAAAAACTCGTGAGCTGGAAACGCTTAAATCCCGGCGCATCCACAAAGAGCGCGGAATTCCCTGCTTGAATGTTGTCGAAGCGGTACATGCCTTGCGCGTTGGTGGTCGTAGTTTGAGACGCTCCGGTTTCCTCATTTCGAACCGTAACTTTCGAGTTGCTGACGGCAGCGCCGGTTGGGTCTTTGACAAATCCTTGCACGCCCGTCAGAGGACCGTTCCGGTACATTCCACCGCCAGTGCCGCCGCCTACACCCGGGACACCGTTTACTACATTCGCTGTGTTCTGCGCGTTCAAGGCCGCCTCGTGCGTCTGCGGCGTCAACTGCGCCGATTCCGGCAGGCCGATCTCCGGCCTGCGAACGTAGTAGGGCTGCGAGATGTTCTGCACGAACGATTGCGGCGCGCCCGCTACCAGCGATAGCTCGACATCGTTCCAATCTTCTCCGATCGTGTTGTCGACCACCGCCCAGCCCTGCAGCAGAGGCTTGTCGCCCGGTTTGTCCGGCATCAGAATCCGATACGTGCTCTTCCACACCGGAACCTCGCTGATGTAGCTGACCAGAATTTCGCGGTCACCGGATCCCGTTGCAGTCAGGGTCATTCGCCTGACATCCACTGCCCGGGAGGAACCGATCAGGTTTAAGTACTTTCCGATTTCTTCGTTGAGATCGCGTTCCGCCAAGCGCACGCTGGTCGCCGGACCCAGCTCAAACGTCCGCAGCTCTCCACCATCGCCCACCACCGAAAACTCGGTCACGTCGATGAAATTCCCACGCGCATCCTGTTTTCTGCTTTTCTCGACGCTCAGCAACTTTCCTGTCGCCGATGTGGTCCCGCTGCGCACCTCGACCCGCGCTCCACGCAACGCATTCAGAAACTCGGCATTCGTGACTTGCTGGCCGAACGGAAGGCGCAACGCCTTGAGCCGCTCGTCGATGGGCGCCGTCGAGTTATATCGCACGGACGTGATTCGCCCCTCGCCCATGTCAACCGCGGTCAGGGATTTCAACACGTCGTTGAGCTGGCCAGTCGTGAAATCAATGCTGAGATCCTGCGTTCCGTGTACGCGAGCGAAGTGCTCGAAAAATCCGACCCCGTTCTTGTAAAGAACCACCCGTTTCACCGGCAGGCGCACCGCTGCGATTTGCTCTTTCTCGCTCGATACCGCCGGCGCAGTAACTTTTCGGGAGGATGGCTCTTTCTGGGCAAAAGCCGAGGCTACTAACAGCAGGAAAAAGATAAGAAATAAAAAGCGTCGCGACATAGGCCCGCCTTTCCTGGAAGGTGACGGAGTATATCACTCGCGGGCACTAACAATCAGTGCGCTATCCTCAGCTTCTTGTGGACTCCGTTCCTTACCGGCAGCGTCTTACATCCCGCAGCGTCAGTTCCAGCCCGCCAAACTCCGGATGATCGTTCATCCCGAGCGTGTATGCGATGTCGATCCGATCTCCGGCAAGCAACTGGAGCCGGTCGCACGACTCCCTCATTCCCCACCCCATCGCCTTGAAGGCGATGTTGCTGCGCCATGAGCGCTGCGCCGGCGATTCGGCGGATTGCTGGCCAGCGAGCACAGGGACTTCAACCACTGCCGGCGCCACTCGCATCCGCACATGCTTGTCCTTCACCGCCTGCGGAGGCCCCATCAATCGCACCCCGCGCGCCGCAAAAACCGGTTCCGGATTTTCCATCCCAAACGGTTCCAGCAAACACAAAGCTCGATGCAACTCGGGCGTGACTTCGTCGAGCGGCAGCTCGCGATCAAACGAAAGTTGCGGCTCGAAATCAGCCACCGTCAGCCGCGCTCGCGCATACGCATCAAGCCGCGCCCGCAATTTCTCCACGTTGGCGCTGGGCAGCGCGAAGCCGACCGCATGCGCATGTCCGCCAAAGCGCGAAAATAATTCGTGGCAAGATTCAAGCGCGTCCAGCAGATGAAACGCCGGAATCGATCGTCCCGAGCCGTGCGCTTCGTCGCCTTCCCGCGAAATCACCAGCGTCGGCCGCCCGTAGCGTTCCACCACCCGCGTCGCCGTAATGCCGATCACGCCCCGATGCCACCCCTCGCCATCCACGACAACGCAAAAAGCCTCGTGCAGCGCCGGTTCTTCCTCAAGCCGCTGCAAAATGCTGTCCATGATGCGCCGCTCTTCGTCTTGCCGTTCGGAGTTCAGCTTGTCGAGCCGCCCTGCGACCTCGCGTGCACGCCCGATGTCTTTCACGGTAAATAGTTCGACCACGTCCCGTGCCACGTCCATGCGCCCGGCCGCATTCATTCGCGGAGCAATCCGAAAGGCTACTTCGGTCGAGGTCAATTCGCGTCCATCGCCCAGCTTTGCCAGTTCAAGCAGCGCTTTCAGCCCGGCGTTCACCGGAGACCGCAACCCTTGCAGCCCCAGCTTGGCGAACACGCGATTCTCGCCCAGCAGCGGCACCGCGTCTGCAATGGTCGCAATCGCGACCACTTTCATAAACGACATCAGCAACCGGGAACGGTCTTTCGCGCCCAGCCGACGCTGCATCAACCCCTGCGCCAGCTTGAACGCCACTCCCGCTCCGCAAAGATATTTGCAGGGATAATCGCATCCCGTCTGGTTGGGATTCACAACCGCCAGCGCCTGCGGCACGCCATCCATCCCCGGCAAATGATGGTCGGTAACAATGAGGTCAACTCCGGTGCGACGCGCCGTGTCGGCAGCAGCAAAGGCGCGAATGCCCGTATCCACACTGATAATCAGCCGCACGCCTTCCGCCGCCGCGCGCTCAATCACGTCATCGCGCATGCCATAACCTTCGCGAATACGGTGCGGGACGTGAAAATCCGCCGCGCCGCCGCACAGTTCAATGGCGGTCTTGAGGATGACGATCGCCGTCGTGCCATCCACGTCATAATCGCCGTAGATCAGCACCTTCTCTTTGCGCTCGACTGCCGCTTCCAGCCGGTCCAACGCCGATTTCATACCCGACATAAGCAGCGGATCATGCAAATGTTCAAGCGCCGGCGCCAGAAAACGTGCCGCCGCGTTCGGCTCTTCAAGCCCGCGCCGAACAAGAAGGTCGGCAAGCACCGCCAAATCGCGGGCGGCGACATTCAATCTCAGGTCGCCAAGCGCCGCCGCCAGCCCTCGAGCCTTAGCCGCATCAACGGGATTGGACTTCCACCTCATGAGAGTTTTCTCGAAGAACTCAGATTAGCAGCTTGGAAGCACCCTTCGGGTTTTGCTCCGTGGCCTCTGTGTTCTCTGGTGAGCGGCTCTTTCGAACCATAGGTGCGCAGCCCGCCGTCACTCACGAAAAGACGCCACAGGCCGATGTGCATATTTGTCATGGCAGCATCTCCCTCCAATGCGATGCAACCCGCCGAACTGGCCTGGCAGCCCGACAACCTTCCACCTTTTCCCGCCGTCGCATTGAAGGCCTTGAACCTAATGGGGGGCAAAGATACATCGCTCCCCGAACTCTGCACCCTGATCCGCTCCGATCCAGCCTTTTCGACGGCTGTCCTGAAGATCGCCAACTCTCCTCTGGTGGCTTTTTCCCGCGATATCACCAACGTTCTTCAAGCGTCGATGCTGCTTGGATTCCAGCGCTTGCGCGGTATCGTCATGACGGTCGGCCTGAAGGCCTATCTCAAGGATCCCTTCACCCCGCTCCTGCATTCCTGTTGGCGTCACAGTGTAGCCTGCGCGATGATCGCGGAACGTATCGCCAAATCCACCGGCTGCGACAAAGACTTTGCCTTTACTGCCGGGGTCATGCACGACATTGGCCGCATCGCGCTCGCCGTCACCAAGACGCAGCCCTACGCCCGGGTCATCGAAGCCGGAGCCGACCGCCCTCACGATCTTCTGCAAACCGAATGGGAACTCTGCGGAATCGATCACTGCCAGGCTGGCCGTTCGCTGGTAACGGCATGGAATCTTCCCCACTTCTTTCTCGAAGTCACCTCGTCACACCATCAGCCGGCCGCGCATTCCCGCGGCCCCGCTTCAGTTCTGCGCACCAGTTGTCTGCTGGCAGACTGCCTCGGCTTTGGAGTAGTCGAGTATCGCGCCCCCGGCAGCTATGCGAAAATTCTTGCCGACTTGCCCGATCCCTCCCGCACAAGCCTCCCTCCAGATGCCCGACAGCTAGCATCCGAAATCGCAAGCGAGATCAATGTGATCGAAACCGTGTAGGAACTTCCTGAAAGTCGCATGAGTACAAACGGGAGGGTTTTACCTCTGCAATTCTGACTTCTGACCTCTTACTTCGCCCTAGCTCTCTTCGTCCTGCCCTGTCTCATCAATCATGAACCCGCCGGAATCGTCTGCCAGTTCCCGCAGGTGCTGGTAGTGTTCGTACCATTCCGTGCCGGCTTCATAGACAAACATGGTTCCCTGGTAAGCCCAGCCGAGTTGCACAAAACCGGTCTTGCCGATGTAGCTCTTCAGCCAGCGGCCTTCCTCCAGATCCTCGTCGCTGGAGTAGTCGCCATCGGCCAGGCGCTGCGTCAGGCGGTCATACTCTTCCCGGTCCAGCACCCATGAGTGCATGGTCAGGAAAGCAGCGTTCGTCGCCTTGGCCAGCTCCACAAAATCCTTCCACCCATCTGGATTCTGCCCCGAATCCCACAGCACGCTGGGCACTTCTTCGCACTCGACATAGCCGAAGAATCGGCGCATGCCCAGGCCTTCGATGAAGGCCGTCATATCGTCTTTCATGCCGGTGAGATCGTCTGGATGTGGAGACATGGTGTGCATTGATTGTACGGCGCGCGAAGCTCAGCCGCCAATGCGCTGCGAGCGATGAGCTTTCGATTCGAAGCTCGTGGCTGCTGGTTCGGACGGTGACACAGAGTCGGATCACGAGGCAAGCGCGCCCGTTAACCGGTGACTTTGTGTTAAAATTCCGTTTCACCGACAGCGCGCGAATCATGCTCTTTTCCAAAGAATATGTGGGCTATCTGGCCCGCGAGGTTTCCAAAAAATTGCTCGCCAGCGGTCTCATTGAGACCAAGACCCCGCCTGCTCTCCAGGAGAAGGTTCACGCGGCGATGCACGAAGAACTGGCCCTGGAAGACCGCATCAACGACGAGGTCCGCGTCATCCTCGAAGCCTATTCCGAGGAATTGCAGAAAAGCGGCGCCAATTATCAGGAGATGTTCCGCAAAGTAAAAACGGAGTTAGTTAAGAAATATAAAGCTGTTCTCTAAAAGGAAGCCCCAGCTGTGCGATTGAGCCGCGACAAAATCAATAAACTGGCCCACGTTGTCACCGACGCGGTCGCCGAACTCGATTCCGTCGATTTCATCGAAGACCGCAACACGATACGCCTCGAAGTCCGCAAAATTCTCGAAGAACTGCTCATGCAGGAAGCCCGCATCGATCAAGCCGCCCGCCAGAAAATCGAATCCCAGCGCCGCACCATCATCGAAGGCTCCGAAGAGTGGACCATCCTCTACCGCAAGTACTACAACGACGAAGTGAAGAAACTGGGAATCTAGGAGCAGTTCCCGGTTCTCAGTTCTCAGTTCTCAGTTCCCGGTTCTCAGCAGTTAACCTCAGATACGACCATTCTTCCGTTCTCGGTCCTCAGTCCTGAGTGAAAATCGCTTCGGTCAAGAACCGTGCCGAGTAACCGTTCCCCTTTTGCTGAGAACCCGTCTTACTGAGAACTGAGAACTTACCTTCCAACTTCGACCTCCGGCATCTTCAGAACGTCGTCCTGATCCTTCGCTCCGCGCGCCACTCCCAATGCGTTCAACTCGCGCGCGACCGGTCGCACATCCTCCAAAATTTTCGCCAGCGTCTGACCCATCGCCTCTTTATCGCTATTGTCCGCTGCTTGCCGCTGCAGCAGGCTTTCCAGAAGCGTCTTGGGACGCGGGTAAACCACAATCTTTACATCCTCACCGTCTGGAATCCCCGCCGCTTTCTTCGCCAGCCTCAGCGCCGTATCATAACCGCCGAGCTCATCCACCAATCCGAGGTTCTTGGCATCCTGACCCGACCAGATCCTTCCCTTCGCAATCTCCAGCACTTTGTCCTTCGGCAGCTTCCGCCCTTCCGCCACCTTGCCCGTGAAGTCCACATATACCCGGTCAAGCCACGCCTGGAACCGTCCCCATTCCGCGGGAGTGTAGTCCTGCGTCCCGGTGAACATCGTCGCCATTTCGCCCTGATGCACTTCATCCCACGACAGCCCGACCTTGTCCCACAATCCCGAGGTCAGCATCTTTCCGCCTAGCACGCCGATCGATGCCGTAATCGTTCCCGGCTGCGCGACAATCTTGTCCGCCGCCATCGCCACAAAGTATCCGCCTGATCCCGCCAGGTTTCCCATCGAGACAATCACCGGTTTGCCCGCCTGCTTCGCCCGCACCACTTCGCGCCAGATTGTGTCCGACGCCACATACGATCCTCCCGGACTGTCGACCCGGAATAGGATCGCCTTCACATCCGAATCCTCTGCCGCCGCGCGAATCGCGCTCGCCACCGTTTCCGATCCCATCGTCTGACTGCCCTGCACCGGATCGAAATCGCTTCTGCCGCGCGTCACTCCACCCACGCCAAACACCAGCGCGATCCTCTTCCCATGCTCGTGTGGGCGCCCCGCCCGATCCAGATACTTATCCAGATACAGCAGCTCCGCGCCCCTTCCCGCCTGGCTTTTCACCTTGCCGTAAACTTCATCGCGATACGCGACCCCGTCCACCAGCCTCGCGTCCACCGCCTCTTTGCCCAGATACGGTCCGGCATCCACTACCGCCTGAAACTTATCCGGAGCAATCTGCCGCGCCGTACAAATTCCATCTTTGATCTGGTCAAACCACGAATTCATGATCGCGGCCATCGCTTCTTTGTGCGGAGCCGTGTACTTGGTCTCTGTATAGAAGTTGAGCGCGTTCTTGTATTCGTAGCGATGGTCGCCGTGAAACGTCATGCCCAGCTTGCTGAGCGTCCCCTTGATGAACGGAGACTCCATGATGAGCCCAGTCAATCCCACATCGCCGGATGGCTGCAGGTAGATCTGATCGAAGGCCGTGGCAAGATAATATGCGCCATTGCCCGGCCCAAACTCTCCGAATGTCTCCGAATAAGCAACCGCAAATTTCTTGTGCGCGCGGAATCGTGCGATCGCTTCGCGAATCTCCTGCACTTGCGCCATTGGCATGGGAGCCGCGCCGATCCGCGCGATCATCCCCACTATGCGATCGTCCGTAGATCCTTTATCAATCGCATCGACCACATCGCGCAGCGTCATCTGGTCCTTCATCGTGAGCCGAGCGGAAGGAGTATCCGGAATTTCTTCCGGAAACGATTGCTCGAAGTCTGCTTCCAGAATCGTCTTCGATGGAATCTTGCCTTTTGCCCCGATTACAGCGAACAGCATGATCGCCATCCCAATCAGCCCAAGAGCCCCTAAGATAGCCAGAAACCGCACAATCGCTCTACCCATTTGATTTCTCCTTCCGATGAAAGAGAAGTCTAACGCGAAGGTCGTGCGGGGAGCGAACGAGGGGTGTGGAAGTGCTAACTTGAGGTTTTGGAATGATAAGCGAGGAACCTGCCGCAACGAGCTACCCTGGTCAATGAGCGCAATAGCGATTGCGCAACAGCTACTGGGAGAGTGAACGATGTTGTTTCGTCTCTTGGCTTTCAAAAGCATTTCGCTTTTTCAGGTCATCGCCTTTAAGCGCCCATACGCGTCTGGGAAGTAAAACCTCAATCGCTCCAGCGCAAAATTAGCAAATCGTCCCGTATATCCAGCTCGGGTAATTTGTTTTGGACGATTCGTTGCGTGAATGTCTTCTAGAAGAGACTGACGAAGAATACCTGCATCCGCGTCGCCCCAGTCTTTTCTAACCTTTTCCGCGAGTACCGGGGCTTCAATAGGCGAGTTCACCACCAATCCCCCACTCGGCTGATAACGCACGGCCAGCAAACTGCGGTTCACGATTTGCCCAATGAGCGCAAAGCAGACATCTGCAACCTTAACTGTGTACCGGCCACTAAATTTCTTCTCCATTGGCGAAGGGCCGCGTATCGAATGTGGCACACGGGAGTCATATTCGTCACTGAAGTACATAAACATGAAGGCATCCATACCGACTTGCATGCCGGAGGGTTGATTGCCTACTTCAAGTTTGGTCGGCCTTCTGTCATCGAGATGCTTGATCAAGTCCGGCAATGCAAGAGGACCGCGTCGCACCAGTTCGCTCATTTGCGGTGGTACTCTGGGTGGTGCAACTCCCAGCGCACCGCCCTGAAATGAGCCGGGGGAGCTATCCCCGATGAATCCTTCGTATATCGCGGCACTGTTAATCCCCGGCGATTGCGCGTCGATCTGGGCCAGGTCGTCAATGAGTTCCGTCACCGATTTGCGGGAGTAGTCACCGCCGACGGCAGGGATTCCATACGCGCTCATGGCAGAAGCGACAAGAAAAACTGCGGTCAACTTTGCGATACCGAGCTTCGCACCGGGGAACATGGGAGAAGTTTACATCGTAATCGTTGTTAACAAGGCGATGTCGTTCACGACCCAGCAATGCAATAAGTGACATGGCTCGCCGCCCTATCTCGGCCCCGTAATCGCCCCTTCCGATGCCGAACTCACCAGCGCCGCATACTTGGCAAACACTCCCGTCTTATACCGCGACGCCGGAGCCTTCCATTCCGCCATCCGCTTTTTAATCTCGGCGTCGGAAATCTCCACCTCAATTTTGCGAGTCTTGGTATCAATCGTAATCCGATCGCCTTCGCGAATCGCCGCGATCGGTCCGCCCAGCGCCGCCTCCGGAGCCACATGCCCAACCATCAGCCCGCGAGTGGCGCCGCTGAATCGTCCGTCGGTCATTAGCGCCACGCTCTCGCCAAGTCCTTCGCCGACAATCGCCGCCGTCACGCTCAGCATTTCGCGCATCCCGGGACCGCCCTTCGGACCTTCATAGCGAATCACGACGACATCTCCGGCCTTGATCTGCTTCGACGTCACCGCCTGCATCGCCGCTTCTTCGGAGTCGAACACCCGCGCCGGCCCGGTATGCGATGCCCGCTCGTGCCCGCTCATCTTCACCACTCCGCCGCCGGGGGCGAGGTTGCCTTTTAAGATCACCAGCCCCCCAGTCGCCTTCAGCGGCTTTGCCAACGGAGCGATCACCTGCTGCCCAGCCGTTTCTTTCGCGGCGCTCGCCTCTTCGGCAAACGTTCTTCCGGTTACCGTCATCGCCGAACCGTCAGCATGACCGCCGTCGAGCAGTCGCTTCGCAATCACCGGAATCCCGCCCGCCGCATCCACATCTGCCGCCACGTATTTTCCCGCCGGCTTAAGATCGGCCAACAGCGGAGTCCGCTCGCTGACGCGTTGAAAGTCATCGATGTCGAGTGCCAGGTCGTTCTTATTCGAGCCCATCTCGCGCGAGATCGCGAGCAAATGCAAAACCGCATTCGTCGACCCGCCGGTCGTCGCCACTCCCGCAATCGCGTTCTCAAACGCGGCGTGGGTCAGAATGTCGCTTGGACGAATCCCCTTTCGCAGAAGATTCATCACCACTTCGCCGCAGCGGAACGCGACCTCGTCCTTCCGCGGATCCATCGCGGGAATACCATTGAACCCCATCGGAGACAGCCCGATCAGTTCCATTACGGTCGACATCGTGTTCGCCGTATACTGGCCGCCGCACGCGCCCGCTCCGGGACACGCCAAATTCTCGAGTGCCAGCAGTTCCGCATCGCTCATCTTTCCCGCCGCATTCGCGCCGACCGCCTCGAACACATCCTGAATCGTGACGTCTTTGCCGTGATACTTACCGGGGGCAATTGTGCCTCCATAAAGAACCAGACCGGGCAGGTTCATGCGCGCGAGCGCCATGGCCGCGGCTGGAATCGTCTTGTCGCAACCGACGATGCAGACTGCCGCGTCAAATAATTGGCCGCGACAGACCAGTTCAATCGAGTCGGCAATCACCTCGCGGCTCACCAGCGACGCCTTCATGCCTTCGGTTCCCATCGTCTCGCCGTCGGAGATCGCGATGGTATTGAACTCCATCGGAGTTCCTCCCGCCGCGCGAATCCCTTCCTTCACCTTCGCCGAAAGCCGCCGCAGATGAAAATTGCAGGGCATGGTTTCGATCCAGGTATTGGCGACAGCGATGAGAGGCTTGGCAAGATCGGCGTCTGTGAATCCGATCGCTTTATACATGGCGCGGGCGGGAGCCTGGTCGCGGCCATCCGTGATGTTGCTACTACGGTGTTTTAGGTCCATAGAGGGTAGTTGTCAGTTCCTAGTTTGTTGGTGGTGAGATCGCGGCCATTCGCTAGCTAGATACTCTATCTGGGACAGACCGGCTCAAGCATATAGATAGAATCGCAACCTTTACTCCGTTTGTGTGAATAGTTAGTGGGAAACCTGATCGCCGGTTGAGGCACACCGTTCTTGTACAAAATAAAGGCCAGCGAATAATCTCCGTCACGTTTTCCATCGAAACAAAACGTCCGTTCTGTCGTTTTATAAGAAACCTTTGTCCCAGCCTGGTTCGTGCCTTCCTTTTCACGTGTCTCGACAATGACTTTCTTCGAATCAAGGATCGCCTTGCCCTCTTTATCCCGCAGCTCTACGGTAATGTCATCGTCGAGGTCGTAGCTCTCTGGACGACCGCATATGTCTCCTGAGCAAACCTGAACGGTGCCACAGAGGCATGAAACCTTGTGCCTAAGATATTTCAGCGTTGAGCAATCTGAACCGTCGGACGGAGTTTGGCAGACTACGAAAGAGTTGAGCACGAATATTAGCGCTGTGATGGTGAGTGAACGGTTCACGGTAAGCACTTTACGCCCAATCACCGAATCATTCCACGATCACTATTGAGTCGGCACAGACAATTGAACTGATTTCAGGCCGTTGCGCT
>Ga0187875_10000416_pt1 | contig 36533 bp, 28 predicted proteins | sample June2016WEW_17_1_2_FD_132978 | JGI IMG/M metagenome (GOLD analysis project Ga0187875, IMG submission 132978) | Peatland microbial communities from SPRUCE experiment site at the Marcell Experimental Forest, Minnesota, USA - June2016WEW_17_10 | ecosystem: Environmental > Terrestrial > Soil >...
ACCCCGGGGCCAGCCCGGACGTCATGGCGTCGTCAGTCACCACCCCCTTGGAACGGCAGTTCGGCCAGATCAGCGGCTTGTCACAAATGACCTCCTAGAGTTCGTTCAGTACGACCACCATCATCTTGCAATTCAATCTCAACCGCGACATCGACGCCGCCGCCCAGGACGTGCAGGCCGCCATCAACGCCGCCAGTGGCGTCCTGCCGAAGAACATGCCAAACCCGCCTGTGTACAACAAGGTGAACCCGGCGGACACGCCGATCCTCACCTTGCAGATCACCTCGGACACGCTGCCGTTGGAAAAGGTCAATGACCTTACCGACACCGTGCTGGCGCAAAAGCTCAGCGAGGTCAGCGGCGTTGGCTTGGTCACCATCGAGGGCAATCAAAAGCCCGCCGTTCGCGTGCGCATTGATCCCGCGACCATCGCATCGTTCGGGCTGGGGATGGAAGACGTGCGGTCCGCCCTCATGGCCAACAATGTCAACGCACCGAAAGGAAGTTTCGACGGTCCCCGGCAATCGTACACCATCGGTGCAAATGACCAGATTCTGTCAGCCGCGGAGTATCGACCCGTGATCGTCGCGTACCGGCACGGCTCGCCCGTGCGGCTCGGAGACATCGGTGAAGTAATCGACAACGTCGAGAACGTGCGCCTGGCGAGCTGGGTTGGCAGCCAGCCGTCGGTCATTCTCGACATCCAGCGCCAGCCGGGCGCCAACATCATCGAAACCGCCGACCGCGTGAAGGCGCTGTTGCCCCGGTTACGCGCGTCCATACCGCCATCAGTCAAAGTGTCGATCCTCACGGACCGCACGGAAACCATTCGGGCTTCGGTCGAAGACGTCCAGTTCACGCTGATTCTCACCGTGGTTTTGGTCGTCATGGTCATGTTCGTCTTCTTGCGAAAGTTCTGGGCCACGGTCATTCCCAGCGTCGCGCTTCCCTTGGCGGTCATCGGTACGTTTGGCGTCATGAAACTGGTCGGGTTCAGCCTGGATAACCTGTCCCTGATGGCGCTGACTATTTCCACCGGCTTCGTCGTGGACGACGCCATTGTGATGATCGAGAACATCGTCCGCTTCATCGAAGCCGGGGACCCACCGTTGGAGGCCGCCCTGAAGGGGGCGAAGCAAATCGGATTCACCGTGATCTCGCTGAGCGTGTCGTTGATCGCCGTCTTCATCCCCCTGCTGTTCATGACCGGTATCGTCGGCCGGCTGTTTCGGGAATTCGCCGTCACCCTGAGCGTGGCGGTCGCGGTCTCCGCCATCGTCTCGCTCACGCTCACACCGATGATGTGCGGCCGGCTGCTGAAGTCCGAGAAGGATCAACCGCATGGGCGGTTCTACAACATCACCGAACGCATGTTCAAAGGGATGCTCGATTGGTACGATCGCGGCCTCCAATGGGTGCTTCGACATCAACCGTTGACCTTGATGGTGGCGATTGCCACCCTGGTCATCACGATTCTGCTGTACATTATCGTGCCCAAAGGCCTGCTGCCGCAACAGGACACCGGCCTCATCACCGGCGTCACTGACGCCGCGCAATCCATTTCCTTCAACGCCATGGTCGACCGCCAGCGCATCATCGCCGACATCGTGCGCAAGGACCCGGACGTGGTCAGCGTGGCGTCGTTCGTCGGGGCGGGCACGGTCAACGCCACGGTGAACACCGGCCACCTCTACATCGGCCTCAAACCGCGGAACCAGCGCCGCGCCAGCGCCAACGAGGTGATTGACCGGTTGCGCGAGGCGACCAAGGATGTCGAGGGCATATCGCTGTTCATGCAGGCCGTGCAGGATGTTCAGATCGACAGCCGCGTCAGCCGCACCCAGTATCAATACACGCTGGAGGACGCCGACGAAACCGAGCTTTCGCAGTGGTCAACGAAACTGCTCAACAAGCTGCGCACGCTTCCCGAGTTGGTCGATCTGGCCACCGACCAGCAACTCAACGGCCTGCAATTCAACATCGACGTCGATCGCGACACGGCCTCACGTCTCAATGTCCTCCCGCAGAACATCGACGACACGCTGTACGATGCCTTCGGTCAGCGACAGGTGTCCATCATGTTTACGCAGCTCAATCAATACCGCGTCATCCTCGAAGCGGTGCCGCACTACCAACTTACTCCCAAATCGCTGGACAAGATTTATGTCAAATCCACCACCGGCCAAATGGTGCCGTTGAGCGCCTTCGCCCATTTGCGAACGGGGGTCGCTCCCCTGGCGATCAACCACGAAGGACAGTTTCCCGCAGTCACCTTGTCCTTCAACTTGAGCCCGGGCAGTTCCTTGGGCGAGGCGATTGACGCCATCCAGCGCGCCCAGCGGGAAATCGGCCTGCCGGTGACCGTGTTGACGACATTCTCCGGCAGTGCCGCCGAGTTTCGCACCTCGCTGAAGAGCGAACCGTATCTGGTGCTGGCCGCCATCGTCGTCATCTACATCGTCCTCGGTGTGCTCTATGAGAGCTACATTCACCCCATCACCATTCTTTCCACCCTGCCATCGGCGGGAGTCGGGGCGCTGCTGGCGTTGATGCTCTGCCACATCGAATTTTCGATGATTGCCCTGATCGGCATCATCCTGTTGATCGGTATCGTCAAAAAGAACGCGATCATGATGATCGACTTCGCGCTCGAGGCTGAACGCGTCGAAAAGTTGCCACCGGAAAAATCCATCTACCAGGCCGCCTTGCTGCGGTTCCGTCCGATCATGATGACGACCATGGCCGCCCTGCTCGGCGCGCTGCCGTTGGCCCTGGAACAAGGCACCGGGTCGGAATTGCGCCGGCCCATGGGCATCTCGATTGTGGGGGGGTTGCTGCTCTCCCAATTCCTGACCCTCTACACCACGCCCGTGATTTACCTCTACATGGAGCGATGCGCGAAATGGTTCCGCGACCGGCGCGCACGGGCCGGACTGCTCAGCGAAGGTCAACTCGAAGGCGACGCCGTCGGCAACGAAGGCAGTCCTTCGCCATCATGAATGTCTCCGAGCCTTTCATTCGCCGACCCGTCGGAACGTCCTTGTTGGCCGCGGGCCTGTTCCTCATGGGGATCGTGGCCTATCGGTTCCTGCCGGTGGCGGCGATCCCGCGCGTCGACTTTCCGATGATCTCCGTGTCCGCCTCGTTACCGGGCGCCGACCCGGAAACGGTCGCGTCCTCGCTGGCGGCTCCGCTCGAACGCCGATTGGCCCAGATTGCCGACGTATCCGAACTCACTTCGGTCAGCACGCTCGGCGGCTGTTCGGTAACCATCCAGTTCGGTTTGGATCGCAACATCGATGGCGCGGCCCGCGACGTGCAGGCGGCAATCAACGCCGCCGCCAGCGAGTTGCCGGTCAATCTTCCCAGCCCGCCAACGTACCGCAAGGTCAACCCGGCCGACGCGCCGATCATGGTGTTGTCCATGTATTCGGACACGCTCCCGCCCGCGCAGGTCTACGAATACGCCGACCAGATTCTGGGCCAGAAGATCAGCCAGATCGACGGCGTCAGCCAGGTCGGCATCAACGGGGCTGAAAAATCCGCCGTGCGCGTGCAAATCGACCCGGCGGCTTTGGCCTCGGCCGGACTCAGCCTGGAGGATATCCGCTCGTTTCTGAGTCAGGCGACCGTGGTTCAACCCATTGGCGGGATCGATGGCAAACAGGCCTCCTATACCTTCGCCAGCAACGATCAACTCGTGGACGCCCGGGACTATCGTTCCCTCATCCTCACCCAGCAAAATAACACTCCCATCCGACTCACGTCCCTCGGAAAAACCATCGAGGGTGTTGAAAACAACCTGCTGGCCGGTTGGGACGGAAACCGGCGGGCGGTGTTGTTGATCATCTTCAAACAGGCCGGTGCCAACGTCATTGAAACCGTCGACCGCATCAAGGCGCAGTTGCCGCAACTGGAACGGTGGGTGCCGCCTTCGGTAAAACTTCGGGTGCTCGCCGACCGGACCACGACGATCCGCGCATCCGTGAACGACGTCCAAATCTCGTTGCTGCTGAGCATCGCGCTGGTAGTCATGGTCATCTTCCTGTTCTTGCGGCGGTTCTGGCCGACGTTTATCGCGAACGTGACCGTCCCCCTCGCCCTGGCTGGGACGTGCGGCATTATGTATCTGCTAAAGTACAGCCTCGATAATCTTTCGTTGATGGCCATCACCATCTCGGTCGGGTTCGTGGTCGACGACGCCATCGTGGTTATCGAGAATGTGTATCGCTATATCGAGCAGGGCCAGTCGTCCATGCAGGCGGCGCTCAACGGCGCGAGACAAATCGGCTTCACCGTGATCTCGATCAGCACCTCGCTGGTGGCCGTCTTCATCCCGCTGCTGTTCATGGGCGGATTGATCGGGCGCTTGTTTCATGAATTCGCGGTCACACTGAGCCTGGCGATCGTGGTGTCCGGGATCGTCTCCTTGACGCTGACGCCGATGATGTGCTCGCGGTTCCTGAAACCAGAGTCGGCGTACGGTGAACCGGGGCGGTTCTATCGGGTCTGCGAAGGCACCTTCAATTGGATGCTCCACCACTATGAGACCGGACTCCAATGGGTGTTGCGCCATCAAGGGTTCATGCTCGTGGTCTGGGTCGCCACGTTCATCACCACCGTCTGGCTCTACATCGCCGTGCCCAAAGGCTTTTTTCCGCAACAGGACACCGGCGCCATGTTCGGCATGACGCAGGCAGGTGAGGATGTATCGTTTGCCACGATGGCCCGACTTCAGGCGCAGGCGACCCAATTCGTCCTTGCCGACCCGGCCGTTGAGTCAGTGGGGTCGTTTATTGGCGCCGCTTCCGGAAGCTCGACGCTCAACAATGGTCGCATGTTCATCATGCTCAAGCCGGAAAGTCAGAGAAATGTCAGCGCCGACCAGGTCATCGGCCGACTGCGACGCAAAATGGCGTCTCTGCCGGGTATCTACTTGATCTGCCAATCCGTTCAGGACATCCGGGTGGGCGGTCGATTCACCGGAGCGCAATATCAGTATTCCCTGACCTCCACCGACTTGAGCGCGCTGAATTACTGGTCCGCCCAACTGCTCACCAAACTCCGCAAAATCCCGCAATTGCGAGACGTCAATAGCGATCAGCAAACACATGGCTTGCAAAGCAATGTCGTCATCGACCGCGATGCCGCCTCCCGGCTCGGTGTCTCGCCCCAAAGCATCGACGACACCCTTTACGACGCATTCGGTCAGCGACAGGTCGCCACCATCTACGAGCAGTACAACGAGCATTACGTCGTGCTGGAAGTGGACCCGAAAGACCAACTGGAGCCGTCCGCGCTCAACAAGATTTACGTCAAATCCAATACCGGCAAGATGGTGCCCTTGGGCAGTGTCGCCAGCTTCACCACCAGCAACACCAGTCTGTCCGTCAACCACCAGGGCCAGTTCCCGGCGGTGACGTTCTCGTTCAACTTGGCTCCGGGAGTCGCGCTGGGCCAGGCGACCGAGATCATCCAAAACGTCGCGCGGGAGATGCGGATGCCGGAAGCTGTCATGGGCAGCTTCCAAGGCACCGCCCAGGTCTTCCAAGCATCGCTGGCCACACTGCCCTTGCTGCTCGTGGCCGCGCTCATCGCCGTGTACATCGTGTTGGGCATGCTCTACGAAAGCCTGATTCATCCCATCACGATCCTTTCCACTCTGCCCTCCGCTGGCGTCGGCGCGCTGGTGGCGCTCATGTTTTGCGGCGTCGATCTGTCCCTCGTGTCCTTCATCGGGATCATCCTGCTGATGGGTATCGTCAAGAAGAACGCCATCATGATGATCGACTTTGCGCTGGACGCCGAACGCACCGAAGGATTAAGCCCGGAGGACGCCATCTACAAGGCCTGCATCATTCGCTTCCGACCGATCATGATGACCACCATGGCGGCGATGCTCGGCGCCGTTCCGCTGGCGATCGGACTCGGGACGGGGTCGGAACTGCGCCAGCCGCTGGGCATTTCCGTTGTCGGCGGACTGCTGTTCTCCCAGGTCCTCACGCTCTATACCACGCCGGTCATCTATCTCGCGTTCGAGCATTTGCGGCAACGCTTCCAGTTGCGCCGTCACCAAACTGCCCCGAACCTCGCCCCCGCGCAGTAGAAGGTTGCATTCGGCAGCGCCTTTGGTAATCTCCGTCGCGATGAAACGGCGCAAACACGGAGACCGTCATCGCCTGCGGCGTTACCTGCTGGCAATTGCCGCAGCCTGCGGCCTCGGTGCGTTGTTCGCCACGGCGGCAGTGAAGGTGGTTCAGACCCTCACCGGAGATGATGCACTCCAGCATCTCAACGAGACCAATACCGTCTGCGGCACTGTCGCCAGCGCCAGATTCCTGGAGGAAGCGCCGGGGAACCCGACCTATCTGAACCTCGACCATCCCTACCCCAACCAGAGTTGTGCCGCTGTGATCGCCGGGGCTGCCCGTCCCAGGTTCAAAGTCGCTCCCGAAACGGCATTCATGGGGAAATGGGTGTGTGTCACCGGCTTCATCACAACGAACTCCCGTGGCAAGGTAGAGATCGCCGTCACCGACCCCGCGCAAATCGTGGTCCAGAACGCGCCGTTTACCCCGCCCACGAATCGGACGGCCGCCACCCCCGCACCGTAACACTTCTGCCGCCACCGAACATTTTCCCGGCTGTCACGAGGGCGATGTCGCACTCTGTGCTATTCCGCACGCATAGCGTCGCTACGCAGCGTCAGCGATTCGCCGCACGCGAGGACAGCGCATTCGGGTCTTGCCAGCCGCCTCCCAGCGATCTGACCAGCGATACCGCCGCCACCAATTGCTGCCCGCGGAGTTGCACGGCGGTACGCTCAATATCGAGTGCCGTGTTCTCTGCGGTTGCTACGTCCAGAAAGGTCACCAAGCCGGCCCGATAGCGATTATCGGCGATCTTGAATTGCTTGTGCGCGGCTTGTACCGCCGCGGCTTCCGCCTCGCTCTGGCTGGCCAAAAGCGCCTGAGCCGCCAGGTTATCTTCCACGTCCGCAAACGCCACGAGCACCGTCTGACGGTAGCTGGCCACCGCCTGTTCATAAGAGGCCCGCGCGGCCCGAAGATTGGCGCGGTTCTGTCCCGCATCAAACAATGGCATCGTCAACGATGGCCCCAGTGACCAAAACCGGCTCTGCCAGTCGAACAATGATCCCAAATGCAGACTCTCAAAACCCGCCAATCCGTTCAACTGGATGGACGGAAAGAACGCCCCCTTCGCGACGCCGATACCCGCGTTGGCCGCCGCCATCCGCCGTTCGGCCGCAGCGATGTCGGGCCGCCGTTCCAACAATTGGGAGGGCAAGCCCGACGGTATGATGAGTGGCTGCGTGATGAGCGTCCGTTCCGGCACGGTGAATGCCGAGGCTGGTTGACCGGTTAGGACGGCAAGCGCGTGCTCAAATTGCGCCCGCTGCAACAGTGTCGCCGGCAACTCCGCCTGAGTCGTCCGAAGGACGGTTTCCGCCTGCGCCACGTCCAGATCAGATGCGACCCCCCCGGTACGCCGGTTCTGCGTCAATTCCAGGGATTTTCCGAACACGTCGATGTTGGACTTCAATAATTCGGTCTCCGCGTCCAGTGCCCGCAGGGTGAAATAATCCGTCGCCACTTCCGCCTGAACCACCAATTTGATCCCTTCCAAATCGTCGGCACTCGCTTGCTGCTGGGCCCGCGCGGACTCGACGCTGCGTCGGACGCGTCCCCACAAATCCACCTCGTAACTGAGGTTCAACGGCGCGATCAGGTCAGCATATGTCACCGTATTGCTCGTTCCCGCTGGCGCTCCCTCAAAAGGTTGGTTCGCCGAATTGCGATGCCCGGTCGCTGACGGTGAAATGCCAATTTGCGGAAAGAGTTGAGACCTCGTGACGTCCGCAATCGCCCTCGCTTGATCAAAACTGGCAACCGCAGCTTTCAGTTGCTGGTTGGCTGCCGTCGCCTGGGTCTCCAGTTCATTCAATCGCTCATCGCCGAATACCTCCCACCAACTGCCCTTTGGCAAATGGGCTCGCGGTTCAGCGATTTTCCACCCGTTGGTCGAGTCCGCATAGGTGGCGGGCATCGTGGCAACCGCTTCCGGCCGGTTGTAATCCGGCCCGACAGCGCACCCGGCCATCAGAGCGATCATCCATACCATGGTGAGCCGCGCCACGGCCGCGACCGCGCGAATTCCCCGTCGTGCCGGCTTCATGGAGTTTTTGCAGTCTGGGGTGCCTCGGCGATGCGCACCGCGGTGCCGCTCACCAGCGAGTCAGATGGATTGACGATCACGCGGTCCGAAAGGCCCACACCCGCGAGCACCTCAACGGTCTGTCCGAAATCGCGGCCAATTTCCATCTTGCGCAAATCCACCTTGCCATCCTCCCCCACAACGCCCACCTGCAGGCCTTCGGCACGGAACAACAACGTGTTCGACGGCAGCGTCAAGACCGTGCTGACTTGCGGGTCAAGGAACCGCACTTGGGCGTAACTGCCCGGCAGGATCTCGTCCTTCGAGTTGTCCACTTGCAATTCCGTCAGCAGCGTCCGCGAATCCGTCGACATCGCTCCGGAAGTGCTCGTCACCGTCGCGGAGAACTTCTTTCCGGGCATCTCGGGAATCACCAGTTCCGCCAATTGGCCGGTGGTGATGCCACGGGCGGCGCTCTGGGGGACGCGCACGTACACGCGCAACGTCTGTGTCTGCGCGAGATGAAACAATTCGTTGCCGCTCCCGGCGGTGATCAGGTCGCCCACATCGGTGTTGCGGGCCGTGATCGTCCCCGCAAACGGTGCCGTAATGCGCTCAAACGACTGGAGTTCCTCCAACCGATGCACGTTGGCCCGGTCCGCCTCGACCGTCGCGGTCTTGAGCTTGTAGTCGGCCTGTTTCTCGGCGTTCTCTTGTTCACTCACACTGGCGGTCTTCAACAGGTCGGCCCAACGCTCCGCCGTGGTCTTGGCCAGCGCCAGCGCGGCTTCCGATTCCGCGAGCTGGGAGCGGGCCTGTTCGAGTTGTTGGTCCAATTCGGGCGTATCGACTTCTGCCAGCAGTTGGCCGGCTTCAACGTGCGCCCCGATGTCCACGAGCCAGCGCTTGAGGTAGCCGTTGGCGCGGGAATAGATCGGCGCTTCCAACCACGGCCTCACCTCCGCCGGCAACACCAGTCCCGCGGCGGCATGACTCGGCTGGGGCAACACGACCGCAACCGACGGCGTCGCCAACTCCACCGTTTCCGCGCGCACCAGATTGCGTTGACGCCAGCGGGGAATGAAACCGACAAGAAATCCGAGCACCACCAGCACTCCTACCACGGTCGCCACCCGCGAAAGTCTGACGTGCGAAGTCGTCACGGGCCCGGGCGGGGACGTGGATGGCAGTGGAACTGTGCCTTTCGGAGATTGCGTTGGAGTATTCTCAGGTGAGTTCATAACAACATTCCTCATGTGTGCGCTGTCGTTGAAAATGCGCCCTGCGGCTGCAACAGGGCCATCTCGGCCGGATTGGGTTCTTCAGCGTGCTTCCGTAACAGACTGAATACGACCGGAACAAAAAACAAGGTCGCGACCGTCGCGATCACTAGGCCGCCAATGACCGCCCGGCCCAGCGGCGCGTTCTGTTCGCCTCCTTCGCCGAGGCCCAGCGCCATGGGCAACATGCCGATAATCATCGCCAGGGCCGTCATCAGCACCGGCCGCAGGCGACCGACCCCCGCTTCCCACGCCGCGTGTAACGGATCGAGTCCACGACGGAGGTTGTTGCGCGCAAACGTGACCACCAGCACCGAGTTGGCTGTCGCAACGCCAAGACTCATGATCGCTCCCATCAACGCCGGCACGCTGGCCGTGGTGATGGTCAGGTGCAAGGCCCACACGACACCGGCCAGCGCGCCCGGCAGTGCCGTGATAATGATGAACGGGTCCAGCCAGCTTTGGAAGTTCACCACCAGCAACAGGTAAATCAGGGCGATGGCCATGACCAGTCCAATGGACAACCCGATGTAACTGGACTGCATGGTCTCCGCCTGACCCCGCACGAGGATCGTGCTGCTGCGCGGCAATTCCTTTTCCGCCTGCTTGATCAGGGGCTCGACGTCCCGAAGCACCCCACCCAGGTCGCGTCCGCTTACCCCGCCGTAAATATCAATCACCGGCATGACGTTATAATGGGAGACGACCGGCGGCCCGTTGGTGCGCCGAAATGAGGCCACATTGGCCAGCAACTGGCCGTTGCCCGCGCCCGGCTGGCTGGCGCTGACCGGCATGGAGTTCAGCGCCGTCAGCGAATCCATCCGATACTCGGGCGTGCGAATGTTCACCAGATACTGCACGCCCACGCCGAAGTTGACCCAATACGTGGGCAACACCTGGCTGCTGCCGCTCAGGTGCAGCAATACCGAGTTGGCAATATCGCTCTCCGTAAGCCCCATCTCCGACGCTTTGTCGCGATCGATGGCAAATTCGAGTTTGGGCCGATCCGACGGCTGCTGGATGCGCACATCCACGGCACCGGGCACCCGGCGGATCTTCGCCGCCAACCGCTCGGCGATGTCTCGATTCTTGACCTGATCCCGGCCAACAATCTGGATGTCCAGCGGCGCGGGCAAACCGAAGTTGATGGTCTGGCTGACAATGTCGGCAGGCAGAAAATAAAACATCGCGCCCGGAAAATCCCGATTCAGAATCCGACGCAGTCGCTGAACGTACTGGGAAGTGGGGCGGTGGCCTTCATTCAACGACACTAGAATGTCCGCGTCTCCCGGCCCCACCACCCCGCTGTCGCTGTAGCTGAGATTGATGCTCGAATTGGGCAGGCCGATATTGTCGAGGATCCCGTGGAACTCTTCGGCCGGGATTTCGCGGCGAATGGCGGCTTCGATCTGGTCGATGAATTTGGCCGTCTCCTCGATCCGCGTTCCGCTGCGGGCCCGCACGTGCAGCCGAAACGTTCCCGCGTCCACCGAGGGAAAAAAGTCCTGCCCCAAGAAGGGAATGAGCAGGCACGAGCCGACGCAAAACGCCAGGAACACCAGCGCAAAGCCCGTGCGATGCTCGAATACCACGCCGAGCAGGCTGCGGTAGTTCTCGCGCATCCGATCAAAACCATTCTCAAAGCGGTCTTGCAGCCTTACGAACGGTCGCACCAGTCGCGGGGCCTTTTCGGGGTCTTCCACGTGACCGTGGTACACGTGATGGCGATAAAACCACATCACCAGCGTCGGCACCAGCGTGCGCGACAGAGCATAACTGGCCAGCATCGCAAACACCACCGCCTCGGCCAACGGGACAAATAGGTACCGCGCCACGCCCGCCAGGAAAAACATCGGGACGAACACGATACAGATGCACAGCGTGGACACAAACGCCGGGAGCGCAATCTCCTGCGCGCCGTCTAGGATCGCCTGGATGACCGGCTTGCCCAGCGCCATCTGCCGGTGGACGTTCTCCAGCTCGACCGTCGCGTCATCCACCAGTATGCCCACGGCCAGCGCCAACCCGCCCAACGTCATCAGGTTGATGGTCTCGCCCAGCGCGCTGAGGCAGGCCAGTGACACCAGAATCGACAGAGGGATGGACAACGCGATGATCACGGTGCCGCGCCAGGAACCGAGAAACAACAGGATCATGACCGCGGTCAAACAGGCGGCAATCACACCTTCCCGAGCCACCCCGGAGATCGCGGCACGCACAAAAATCGATTGGTCAGCAAATTCCTTCACGACCAGTTTGTCGGACACGGTCTTGAGGACCGCCGCCATCGCCTGTTTGACTCCATTGGCGACGCTCAGGGTCGATGCTGATCCGGTCTTGAGAATGCTGATCAACACGCTACGCACGCCGTCTTGGCGGACGACATTCCGCTGTGGCACATAACCGTCGCGGACTTGCGCCACGTCGCGCAGGTGAATGACCGCCCCGTTGACCGTCTTGATCGGCAAATCGTTGAGCCGATCGAGCACTTTCGGGCTTGTGTTCAGATTAACGTCGTATTCCGTCGGGCCAATCTTCGCCGTGCCGCTCGGGAGAACGAGGTTCTGCAAGTTGACCGCGTTCACCACGTCCTCGGGAGAAAGGTTCTGCGCCTGCAAGGCTTTCAGATCGAGATCGACCGAGACCAGCCGTTGCTTGCCGCCGTATGGCCAGGGGATCGCCGCGCCTTGCACGGTAACGAGCCCGACGCGAATCTGGTTCACGCTGGTGTCAAAGATTTCCTGCTCGGACATCCCCTTGCCGCTGACACCATACTGAAGAATCGGAACCGTCGAGGCATTGTACTGGATGATCAGCGGCGGTGTCGTCCCGGGCGGCATCGCCCGCAACACTGTCTGCGACACAGCAGTGATTTGCGCCACACCCGCGTCCACCGAGGTTCCTGGGCGAAAGAATACTTTGATGACGCCGATGTCGTTGTAAGAGGAGGATTCGATGTGCTCAATGTTATTGACCGTGGTCGTCAGCGCTCGCTCTTCGCTGTACACCATGCGCTGTTCGATCTCCACCGCGTTCAGACCCGTATAATTCCACAGAATGCTGACCACCGGAATATTAATCGCCGGAAAAATATCGGTCGGCGTGCGCAGCAGGATAAACGGCGTCAGCAACAGCAGCAGCAGCGCCGCCACCACGAAAGTATACGGGCGACGGAGGGCTAGTCGGACAATCCACATGGCTTCCCCCGCAATTGCACTAAGATAATTCTCCCTCGCTCAATCATATAACGATTATTGTTGACCAATCAGTCAAGCTTTCGCGCGAAGAGTTGTCTCGCCCGCAAACTGCTTTTCGCCCACGCCAATTAATCGAAAAATGGTCGACTTCAAATGGCGGATGATCTCCAAGTTGTTCTCGATCTTGGCCTCCAGCAACACGCCCATCACGCACCCAAACAATTCGCGGGCCTTGTTGTCGCAGTCTTGTTCGGGAACCAACCCCTCGCGAACAGCATCGCGCAACGCCGCCGCAAAATACCGGCAACGTCGATCCAGAATCTGCTGCGACTTCTGGCGAATCTTTTCATCCTGTGTGCTCAACTCAGAGGCCAGGGAAGTGAACGCACAGCCACAAACCCTCCCGAATCTCTGCTTTTTCTGCCTCTGGCGTTCATAAACGGAATCGCAATATTGCGACAGCCGTTCCAGCGGCGGTGTCTGCGAAGAAAAGATGCGATCGAGGTCGGGCCGAAACTTCTCCCAGTGTTCTTCAATGGCGGCGACTGTCAGATCCGACTTGGAGGGGAAAAAATGGTAGAAACTCCCCTTCTTCGCGCCGGCGCGCTCGCAAATTACGTCCACACTCACCGCGCCGTAACTCTGCTCCCAGATCAGGTCAATCGCGGTGTCCAACAATCTTTGTCTCGTATCACATTCCGTCTTCAAATCGGCACCATAGCGCGGAAGATTCCACAAGTTGACTGGTCAGTCAAGTCAAAATGTTCCCGCCACGCGATGGTCAGCGGGTCAACTGTGAGGTGTGATCCGCTCGATCGTGTCCGACTTCACCCAGCCTTGTTGCCCGTCGGCCCGTTCCACGAACAACCATTGGCCGCGATCCTCTCGGATCACGACCCGGGTTCCTTCGGTGAGTTTGAAATGGGTGGTGGAGTCGGGCACCGGTGCGAACCGCGCGTCGGTCTCCGCGGTGACGACAACCGCGGCAGGAGTCGTTCGATCATTCAGCACTTCACGGCCAAGCGCAAACACAGAAACCGCAAATCCCACGAAGGCCACTGCCGCGATGGCAAGCAATCCAGTCCGTAGCCGGGGAATGTACAGGCACGCTCCAACCGCCAAGGCGGTCAGCCACAGTGCCAACAGCTCGTACACCTCCCACTCGGTCGAGGTGCGGCTCTCGATGACCGAACGCAGAAGCTTCTGCCACGCGCGGGGCGGGGCGTTCACATCATCGACGCCGAGTCGCTGCTCGGCGAACTTCAGATTCGCCAGGATATCCGGGTCACGTGGTGCCAGCCGCCGCGCCCGCTCGTAGTCGAGGATGGCCGATCCTAATTTCCCTTCGCGGAAATGGGCATTCCCGAGGTTGTAATACACATGAGCTGTCTTGGGCTCGATTCTCTCGTAGACCGCTGCCGCCTCGGTAAATTTCCCGGTGTCATACAACTGGTTGGCCGACTTGAAGTCTTCGCCGGGTCCGGCGAACACCACACGCAGGCCGACCAGCCAGATGACCGCGCCGATCTTAAAGCCGTTTCGTTTCCAGTTCATTAATCAATCGTTCCACATTGTCCCGGGTTGCCTGTACGCTCGTATCCGCACCGCCGCCGGCGAACCGGGCGGTGTCGCAGGCTTCGAAACATGCTCTGGCTCGATCGGCAAGCTCGCCATTCACGCCACGCGGCACGAGTTGTTCGTCGACGATGTTCGCCGTGATGCCGCCGACCGGGATATTCAACCGGTCGCCGAGGTAGTGCTGCAAGGCGTGTTGAATTTCGTCATAGCTCGTCGCGGAGGTGAGAAGTTTGCGCGCCTTTTTCGCCGCCCGCGTTCGACGCGCGTAGGCGACGTCGCCGCGCAGTCTGTCCGTGCGCCGCTTCCAACCGACCGTACCGAGCAAGGCTAGCACCGGCGTGACGTTCAGTGCCCAAAATGTGGCTGTTCCGCAGAAGGGAACAGCGGGTGCCGCCCTCCCGAGGTCGCCTTTCAGATACACGATGTCCTGCCCCAATTTCTCATCCGGACGCAATCGTCCGCCGCCGCTGACAATGGTCGTCCGACCGCCGGTGCCGGCCTTGACCACAAGTTTGATGGGCGACTGGACCGCTGTCTTGTACGCCCGATCCTCCGGGTCGAAATAGGCCAGCCGCACCTCGGGAAGCTCTCTCACGTCGGTGCTCTTCGCGATGAGCACCTGTTGCATCACGCGCTCGCCGGTCGTGTTCAAATCGTCCTTCGTCGTTTTCGTCGTCGGATCATACGTCTTGAACGCATCCAACGGACCGAACTTCGGCATCGGCACCGTGTCGATGTTGCCGTTGCCACTGACTTTGATCGTCACAGTGATAGGGTCGCCGACCGTGATGTCGGTTGGTTTGGCGGTCACTCCGAGATTCCACTGCCCGATCGCGCCGGCGAAATCGACCGGCCGTCCTCCCTCGGGTAATGGCAAGACCTCGATGGGAACGGCATCAACGGTCACGGGCACCTCGCGCACCTCGACTCTCCCGAGCATCTGGTCAAACATCGAATCTTCAAATGGCCAGCCACTGCGCCCCTGTTTTCGAACGGCCAGTTGCGCTTTCAGGATGCACGGACCCAAGTTCAGCGTTCCCGTTAGGCTCGGCGAGATCGAGCCTTCGATAACCTGCAGGTTGAATGATTCGCCGTTGATCACTCGCGCGCCAGTCTTCAGATTCTGCAGGAACTTGAATCCCAACCCGTCCGCTTCGCAGTTGAAACCGCCCACCCTTTTCAGCGGCACGTCGGAGCGCGAAAACAGGACGACTTGCACAGGCTCGGTTTGCCTCAGATACAATTGTTTGGACAGCACGCGGATTTGAGCGAAGAGCGCCTGGTTTGAATCATTCTGAACCGTGCTCTTCTCCACGACCAACCGGATCGGCTCGGTGGAATAACTCCTGCCGCCGACGTTTACGGCAATTGCCGGGATCGTGAACTCGCCCGTTCGGGCAGGTGTCGCCTGATAAACAAAGCTGATGGATTGGCTCATCTGCCCGTTGTTTAAGGAAAAGCTGCTCTGTGTCGATGGGCCTTCGAAGCTCAAGCCATCCACCCTTGGAATCGACGGTTGCGCGCCACTTTGAGTGCCCTGTACCGAGATCGTCATCGTCACCGATTCACCAAAGGCGATGTGGTTCCGATCAACGGAGGCGACTACCGACACATCGGCGAATGCGCTTGTCGTCGCAAATAGTAGTCCGATAACCAGCCAGAGTCTCATCGTCACCAATCCTTGGCTGGCTCGCCCGAATCTTTCAAGTCCTTCATTTGTACTTCAGGAAAGAAGTTCCAGTCGCGTTCGTCCTCACGCAGGTTGTCGAGGATCTCGGCGGCTTGCATCTTGTCCATATCTTTCGGCTGGCCGTTGGCTTTCTGCTGCTGCTGCTCCGCCCGGGCCGGTTGTTCTTGCTGCCGCTCTCCTTGCTCTTGTTGCTGTTTCTGCCGCTCTGCCGACTGTTTGTCCTCAGGTTTCTGCTGTGGTTGCCCCTGCTGCTGGCTCTGCTGTTGTTGATCCTGTTTCTGGCCCTGATCCTTGTTTTGCTGGTTCTTCTCGCTTTGCTGTTGTTGCTGTTCCTGATTCTGCTGTTGTTGGTCCTTCTTCTGATTCTTCTGATTCTGTTGCTGCTGCTGTTGTTGCTGTTGTTGCTTCTTCAGCTCTTCGAGTTGTTTTTTGACGAACTCATAATTGAACTTGGCGTCGGCATCATTGGGGTCGATGGCGAGCGCGCTCTCGTAGCTCTTGAGTGCCCGCTGCCAGAGCTGCTGCGCCTGTTGAGGCTGCGTCTGGCCGAGACGGAACTCGGTATTGCCAAGGTTATACAGGGCGCGTTGCTGTAATATACGATCCTTGGACGAAGTCGCATTCTCGAACAGTTGCGAAGCCCCCGCGAAATCGTTGCTCCGGTACGCCGTCACACCGGTGTTGTAACGCTCCGGCCAGTTCTCGGTCTTCGCCAGCGCCACGGTCGGCACCAAGAGCAGCCACCACCAGAATCTCATGCCGCCCTCCTGTCCCTGACGAATGACTCGACCACCAATAGGACGAACGCCATGCCCAAGGGCCACTGGAACCTCTCGAAGTATTGCTTCTGGAGCCGCGAGGCGAATTCTTTGCGCTGCAGTTGCGCGATGCCCTTGTCGTAAACCGCGTCCATGCCGAAATCGCCCGCCGCGCTGTGCACGTAAATGCCGCCCGTCTTGAGCGCCAGTTGCTTCAGGGTCTCCTCATCGAGCCGCGACTTGACCACCTCGCCGTCGCGGTCTTTCAAAAACTCCATGGGCTTGCCCTCTTCGCGGATCGGGATCAATTCGCCCTCCGTCGTGCCGACGCCAATGGCGAAAATCTTCACACCCTCTTTGGCTGCTTCGTCCGCAGCCGCCACGGCGTCGCCCTCCGTCTGTTCACCGTCGGTGATCAACACAATGGCATGATCGCGCCCTTCGCCTGCGTCGAACGCTTTCAGCGCCGTGCGAATCGCCGGGCCAATCGCCGTTCCTCCACGCGGTATGATGTGCGGATCGGCGTCCTTCAACGTCAGTCGGAATGCCTCGTAGTCCACCGTCAACGGGCATTGGACGAACGCCGTTCCCGCGAACGCAATCAGGCCGATGCGGTCGCCCCGAAGCTTCTCCAGCAGATCCTGGACGGCGTACTTCGCCTGGCCCAACCGATTGGGTCGCACGTCCTCGGTCAGCATGCTCTTCGACACATCGAGCAACACAAAGATGTCGACGCCTTTGTGTTTCACCTCGCGCCACTCGAAACCCCAACGCGGCTGGGTCAACGCCAGTGCCGCGAGGGTGATCGCGGTAACGATCAGTACCGCCTTCCACCGCCGTGCCGCCGGGCGCACCGAGTCCGCCAGCCGTTGCGCGAGCGGCGGGGACGCGAACCGTTCCAATGCCCGCCGCCGCGCGCGGAACGCCCAGACCAGAAACAACCCCAACACCGGCGCCAGTGCCAGCAGCCAGAACAATTGTGGATTGCCGAAATGCATTACGGCAACCTCCGTAGTCGCGTGTGTTCCAAGGCGACAGCCAAAACCAGACATCCCAGTCCCGGCGTCAGGAACCACGGGAACAACTCCTGCCAGTCTTCATACGCGACCGTTTCGACCTTCTGCTTTTCCATCGCGTCGATCTGCGCATAGGTCTTCTTCAGCGCAGCCGTGTCCGCCGCGCGAAAATACTGTCCGCCCGTTGCCGCCGCGATCTGTTTCAGCAGGTCTTCGTCGAGGTCGGCCTCAATCTGCTGATATCCCATCAGGTTACCTGCGCGATCATAGACCGGCATGGGGGCGAGTCCCTGCGATCCCGCGCCGACCGTGTACACGCGCACATTGAATTCTTTGGCGGCCTTCGCCGCTTCGAGGGCGGGTGGGTTCTTGACGTTTTCACCGCCATCGGTCAACAACACAATGACCTTGCTCTTGGCGTTGGTGTCGCGGAGGCGGTTGACTCCGGTGCCGATACCCGCGCCGATGGCCGTGTTGCCCTCGACCAAACCGATGCGGACACGGTCGAGATTCCGCTCGAGCCAATCGTGGTCGAGCGTGAGCGGGCTGGCCACATAGGCGTGCGTGCCAAACACGACCATCCCGATTCGATCATTGGGGCGGGCGCGGATAAATTCGCGCACCACGTCCTTCACCGCATCGATCCGAGATTCGGGTTGCCCGCCCTTCTTGTAATCCATCGCCTGCATACTGCCGGAAATATCGATGACCAGAACGATGTCGATGCCCTCGGTCTTGATCTTGCTTTCGCTGCGGCCCAATTGCGGACGCGCCAGCGCGACGATGAACAGCACCAGCGTCGCCCCACGCAATAGCAACAGCAGCGATGGACCGAGAGTCGCCCAAAACGATGACAACGAGCGCGCCGTCGCGACTGAAGAGAACTTCAAGCCGCCACGCTGGACGGACCGGCGTTCCCACCACAGCCACAGCGGCAATACGAACAACAATACCAACGACCATGGACTGGCGAACTTCATGCCGTCGCGACCTCTGGAGGGCGGGGCTCCTGCCGAGCCGTTACTTCGTCACCGCGGTTCGCCGGGAGGCTCACCCTCCCACCCGACTCCTCTATAAACTTTTCGGCGGCACCCAGGGCGCGTTTCATGTCCTCCACGCCCGGCTGAAACCTCGCAAACTTGACGAGGTCGGCTTCCTGCAAAAACGAGCTGAGTAGTTCGCGGTGTTCCGCGGAAAGAGAATGATCGCGAGACACCTCAAAGAGAAACTCTTCTGTGGTGCGCTCGGGCGCCCGCAGCCTCATTTGCCCCTCGAGATATTGACGAACGATGTCCGACAACCGCGTGTAAAACTCTCCCACCGGTGGGTTCTCCTCGCGCAGCCGTCGCAGTTCCCGAATCGCCACCTCATAAGGCGTAGGAGGCGGTGCCACAAAAGCGGAAACGCCCGGCTGCCGCCGTTTCCAGAGCCACAAGGCCACCGCCGCCACGAGAGCCAACAACAGCCACAACCACCACCACCCGTGGGGCAGCGGAACGAGTCCTTTGATATCGCGAATGTCTTCCATCAGATCCGTCGCTCGCGCATGCTGAAAAATTGGATCAATGGCAGCACGTAATCCGCATCCGAGCGGATTTCCACCTGGTCCACGCTCGCCGACCGCAACAATCGGCGCAACGCCTCCAATCGTTCCCGCGCTTTCGCCGCAAACTCTTCGCGGACTTTCCGGTCGAATGTATCGACCAACGCCCGCTCGCCGGTCTCAGCGTCGCGCAACTCGACCAGCCCCACCGCGGGCAATTCTTGTTCACGCGGGTCGCGCAGGCTCAACGCGATCACATCGTGGCGTTTGCTGGCCACGCGCAGTTTCTTGCGGACCGATTCCTCGTCGGCCACTTGAAAATCCGACACCACAAACGTCACGGCCCGTCGCGGCTGGACGCGGTTGTGGTAATCGAGCGCCTGTTGGAGATCCGTCCCACGGCCCTGCGGCTGAAACGCAAGAATCTCGCGCACGACGCGGAGCACGTGCCGCCGCCCCTTCTTCGGCGGGACAAATTTCTCAATCTGGTCGGTGAACATGATGAGGCCGACCTTGTCGTTGTTGCGAATGGCCGAGAATGCGAGCACGGCGGCCAATTCCGCTGCCAGCTCGTTCTTCGTCTGTCGTACGCTGCCGAATTGCCCCGACGCACTTACGTCCACCACCAGCATCACGGTCAACTCGCGCTCTTCCGTAAACTTCTTGATGAACGGATGTCCGAACCGCGCCGTGACGTTCCAGTCAATGGACCGCACTTCGTCGCCGGGCAGGTATTCGCGGACCTCTTCGAATTCCATGCCGCGGCCCTTAAAGACAGAATGGTACTGGCCGCCCAGGACATCCGTGACCTCACGGTTCGTGCGGATTTCAATCTGTCGGACTTTTTTGAAAATCTCCCGTGGAATCATTTTCAGTTGTCGCGGCGTTTTGCCGAAGCGCGGCTACATCACGGCACCGGGACCTCATCAAATATCCTCTTGATCACATCCTCGCTGGTCATTTCCTCGGCTTCGGCTTCGTAGCTGACAATCACGCGATGACGCAGCACATCCATCCCAATGGTTTTCACGTCCTGGGGCGTGACGTAGCCGCGGCCCTGGAGAAACGCGTAGGCTTTGGCGGCAAGCGCCAGATAAATCGTCGCGCGCGGCGACGCGCCATATTGGATGAGCCGGGCCACGTCGATCTTGTACTCGTTCGGTTCGCGCGTCGCATGGACCAGATCCACGATGTAGTTCTTGATCTTCTCATCCATGTACACCGCGTCCACCACCTTGCGCGCCTTGAGGATTTGGTCGGGCGTGACCACGGGTTGCGTGACGATCTGTTTGCCCGTTTCGGCCATACGATCCAGGATCTCGCGCTCTTCCGGTTTGCTCGGGTACTGGATCGAGAGCTTGAGCATGAACCGGTCGACCTGCGCCTCGGGCAACGGATACGTGCCCTCCTGCTCGATCGGGTTCTGAGTCGCCAGCACCAGAAACGGCTCGGGCAGTTTGAACGTCTGGTCGCCAATCGTGACCTGACGCTCCTGCATCGCTTCCAGCAACGCGCTCTGCACCTTGGCCGGCGCGCGGTTGATCTCGTCGGCCAGAATCAGGTTGGCAAATATCGGTCCCTTCTTGATGCGGAACTCGCCATCTTTGGGATTGTAGATCAGCGTGCCGATTACGTCCGCCGGCAACAGATCGGGGGTAAACTGGATCCGATGGAACGTCGTCTGGATCGCCGCTGATAGCGTCTTCACCGACAACGTCTTGGCCAGCCCCGGCACGCCTTCGAGCAAGACGTGACCGTCCGCCAGCAATCCTATCAGCAATCGTTCAATGAGATACTTTTGCCCGACAATGACCTTGCTGATCTCGCCGACCAGCGTTCGCACAAATTCACTCTCGCGTTTGACCTGTTCGTTAATCGCTGCAATGCCTTGTTCCATTGTTTTATCCTCTTGAGGTTTACAACCCAGAAGCAACCATTTTGACAAGGGTTGCGGCACCCACGTTCAATTCTAGCAAACCCGTCAAGTCCCTGACGGGTCGAAGGTTATGCATTGAGATCAAGCGAATGAGATCTGCTGGTTGCCGGCATCCACACTGGGGGCTCTTCCAGTCGTCGAAGTAGGACGCAGATCTGCAGCCCGGCATCACGAAGTGTAAGAACCGCTGGATTTGCCGTCAACAAGTCCGCCCGCCCGCCTGTCGCGCCCGACCATGACCTCGATAGCTATTCCTCGAAGCACTTGCGGTCGCGGAGGCAGGTGCGGACGTGGGCGGGCTGGTCGTCTGGGCCGGTTTTGCTCAAGGTGCGGTTGCACCAATAGAACGCTCCCGCATCCGGTTCGGCGCTCTCGGCCAGTGCTTCAGCTTCGTGTTCGGGGATGAACATTTTCTTGGTGCGAAGACATTTGCAGACCGTCGGGTTCGTGTTCATCGTTCACCCCACAAGCTGTTTGAGCGTCCGGCGGATGAGGGCTTGGGCAATGGGCACCTTGTACCCATTGTGGTCCAGCGCCACGGCGTCTTTCAGGATGATTTCGGACGCGTGCGTTGCCACATCGTCGCTGAGTTCCTTGCCTTCGAGATAATCATGCGCCGCCGGGACCTGATACGGAACCGGCGCGACCGCGCCGAGCACCACGCGGACCTTGCTGAGCTTGTTGCCATCGACTTTGGCCGCCGCGGCGCAACTGACCAACGCCCAGTCGAAGCTCGCCTTCTCGCTGATCTGCTTGTACGCGCAGGTACGGCCATCATCCGGAATTTGCACGCGAAGAATCAAGTCCGTTGGGCCCAACGAATGATGCGCCTCGGGATTGTCCCACGCTTTCGCGTAGAAATCGGGAACCGTCAGCGCGACCTCGTCCTTCCCGCGGCGGACAATCACCTTCGCGTCGAGCGCAGCCAGGGCAATTGCCAGGTTTGACACGACCGGGCTGATGCACGGGTTGCCAGTGAACAAGCTGTGATACCGGTTCTCGCCTTGCCGCGCGTAGCAGGTATTGCCACCCCGTTTCAAGCATTGAATGTCACGGTGCCGGTAATACCAACAGCGCGAATGTTGTGCCAGATTGCCACCAACGGTGGCGACATTGCGAATCTGTGGCGAACCAACCTCCGCGGCGGCCTGTTGGAGGCCGGGAAACACGCGCTTCAATTCGCCATGTTGCTCGATTTCGGAAATGGTGACGTTGGCGCCAATCGTCCAGATTTTTCCCGGTGTAACGGCACGCGTCGCTGGCAATTTCTTCACATCCACCAACACCCGCGGGCTGGCAATGTATTCTTTCATCTCGCCGAGCATGTCGATGCCGCCCGCCAAAAATCGGCCGTGGTCGGTCACCAGGGAGACGGCGCTGTCCACCGTGTGGGGCGAGACGTACTGGAATGAGTTCAAACCGAACCTCCCGGCTTGGCGGCTTTGCCGAGCGCCGCGAGGACACGGGCGGGCGTGATCGGCAGGCTGCTGACGCGGACACCGAGCGCGTTGGCAACCGCATTGGCAACGGCCGACGCGGTCGGGATCGTGCACGGTTCGCCCACGCCAATGACACCGCGCTCGGGCATTTCCATGAGAATAATTTCGATGTCCGGCACATCGGCGAAATTGGGCAGCTTGTACGTTTCGAGATTCGGGTTGAGCACGAAGCCGGTGGTGGAGTCCATGACGCGTTCCTCGTAGAGCGCATAGCCCAGGCCCATGATGATCCCGCCCTGAATCTGCGTTTCGCACGTCAGTTTGTTGACGACGAGTCCGCAATCCTGCACGCACAGGATCTTGCGGGCTTTCACAAAGCCGGTTTCGGTATCGACCTCGACCTCGGCAAATTGAACGCCGCCCACGCCGCGCGAAGAAAGTCCCTCGCGCCATTCGCCATGGGCCGTGAGTGGATTGACGCCGAGCTTCTTGCAAGCACCCGCCCAATTCGCGCCTCGCGCATCCGCGATGCCCGCGGTTTCCTGCAATTTCTGCAGCGCGTTGGTGCACGCATCGAAAATCGCGGGACAAACCGACGCCGCGGTGGTGCTGCCGCCGCTCGCGCCGGATGGCGGAAACCGGGTATCGCCGATCTTGACGGTGATCTGTCCCGGCTTCAGGCCAAAAACCTCCGCGGCAACGACCGCCACGAGCGTGCGCGTGCCGGTGCCAAGGTCCTGCGTGCCGCACCGAACCTCGACGCTGCTGTCCGGGTTAATCTGTGCTTCCGCCTGCGACCCGCGCCCGCCGCCGCCCCAGGTCGCGCCCCCGCAACCGACGCCCACCTTGATCGGACCGGGTGACGAACCCGGCGGCTTGTATTTCCGCTTCCAACCAAATCGGTCCGCGCCGATTTCGTATTCGCGCTTGCGAATCTGGCTGGAGTCATTCCTGAGGCGAATTTCGACCGGGTCCATCTTCAGCTTCGCCGCCAGCTCGTCGAGGATTGACTCCATTCCAAACGACGCGATGGGATGCCCCGGGGCACGAAAGGCGCGCCCCTCACCGGCATTGACCGCGACGGAGGCCTGTTTCACGCGGATGTTGGGAACCGTGTAAATGTACGGCGCGGGAAAACCGGCCCCGCCGCCGCCGCCTGCTGATGCCGTGCCCGCACCGATGCCCGCTGTCCCATAGGCATCCATATCGAATGCGACGAGTTTGCCGTCTGCGTTGGCGGCCAGCCGAATTCGCTGGAAGGACGAGGGTCGATTGCCGACCGCGAGTGATTGCTCGAAGCGTGTGAGCATCAATTTGACCGGCGCACCGGCTGCCTGGGAAAGCCGCGCGGCGAGACCGCCCTCCGCGCCGGGGCCGAATTTCGCTCCGAAACCGCCGCCCATGTAGTCAGTGATAACGCGCACTTTTTCCTGGGACACGTCGAGGTACGACGCCAGGCCTTCGCGAACGCTGAAGATGCCCTGCGTTGACGCCCAGCAGGTCACGCCATCTTTCGTCACCGAAACCGTGTTGCCGTGGGGTTCAAGTGGATGATGAATCTGGACCGGCGTCGTAAAGAAGCCTTCCACGACCGCCGCCGCTTCGGCAAACGCCTTGTCGACGTCCCCCTGCTCCTTGACGCTCGGATCGGCGAGATTGGGCGCGTCGGGCCAGACACGCGGCGAGTCGGGGTCTTTCGCAATCTCCTCCTTGACGACGAACGGCAGGGGCGTGGCTTCGACGGAGATGGCGCGCAACGCATCCAGGCACGCCTGTTCCGACACGCCCGCAACGGCGGCCAGTTCCTCGCCGTAGAAGCGAACTGTTCGTCCACCCTCCCGCTCAACCACCGCTGCTTTGATTCCCGGGACCTGTCGGGCTTTGTCGACATTGACGCTTGTGACATGCGCGGCCGGCCAGCGGGACCGATAAATCATGCCGTACAACCATCCACTGGTCTGGACATCGGACGAATACTTTGCGGCGCCCGTGACCATCGCGGGTGCGTCGATGCGGGTCGTGTTCCCGCCAACCACGCTTGGTTTTGCCGGCCAGTTAGGCACTGCGTATGACCTCGATTGTCTCGGCAACGGGCGCACCGGCCGCTCGGAGTACCGCCGCGAGCATGCGATGTTGCGTGCCGCAGCGGCAGACGTTGCCCGAACACGCCACACGCACTTCGTCGGCCGTTGGATGTGGATTGTTTCTCAGAAGCGACGTCACGGTCATGACGAACCCGGGCGTACAGTAACCGCACATCAGCGCGTCATTATCGACCACTGCCTGTTGCACGTCGGTGAGCCTGCCCACTGGCGCGAGGCCTTCCACGGTGGTGATGTCGTGGCCCTGCGCTTCGATCGCCAGTTTCATGCAGGAATATACCGGCTTGCCATCCAGGAGGACCGTGCATGCGCCGCACGTACCCCGGTCACACACTTCTTTCGTGCCTGTGAGATCGGAATAATTTCGCAAAGCGTCCAGCAGCGTGACCCGGGGTTCGAGATTCAGTTTGAGCGATTTGCCATTGACGGTGAGGGTTATGGGGACCCGGCCCGGGCCGAGCGTCTTTTCCGCCCCCAACTTTTCGATCTGCTCCGTGCCGGCGGCGACCGCGCCTGCCGGCACCGCCGCCGTCGCGACAACGACACTCCCCAATCCTTTCAGGAATGAACGGCGGCTGATTTCCTTATCGAACGGCTCGTTATGGGGGCGCTCACTCATGCGGCGGGTGATTGGCCATGGCGCAAACAAGCGTGGGCGAGACAAAAGCTGCCAACGCGGTTGCGCCATCGCCGAAGCGGCCTACGAAGATGTTGTTCTTGCCATGGTCGATCCACCGTAACGCGAGCGCGGGCTCGTGGACGACCGTCTCGGAGGTGACTTCGACCGTGTACGAGGTCACGGTGGAACGGGGCGTGTACCAAAGCGACTCACCGCAACTGATGAGCCCGCAGGGTTCAAAGTGTTTGGTTTCGATTCGAACAGCGTCACCCGCCGAAAAGGAGATGGCGCGGTCCGTATGGCCAAATTCCATGGGAACCGTGCGCACCCGCAATTTTGTGTGTGCCAGTTCCGGATTGGTCGCCTTCACCCAGTGGAAGAGTGTTTGGGATCGAACGGAGTCAACCGATTGCGGCAAATAGATCATGGACTCGACCGGCTGAGTCCCTTTGGCCGCCAGATTCTTGTCTGAAACCTCTAGCAGCGCCACGTTCAAGCCGCGCAACGGACTGCCTTCATACGAACCCCCGGAAAAACTCCAGACACGCAAGAGATAGTGGCCGTCTTGCGTGACTTCGGAAGAGGCAATGCACCCGCCGATATAGAGTTGGCACGAATGCAACTCCAACAGTTCACCTTGCGGCGCCTCGGCAGCACGCAACGAGAGACCTGCCGAGAAGAATAAGCAAGCGACTACAATGACCCACCTTTTCATACGCCATCGCACCTCGCTGTTCGTATTGTACGCCTAATGCCGCCTGCCGCAAGCACGGGATGTAAAAAATTCCCTTGCCATGCAAGAATGTGGTCGATCGGCTGATCAGCGTCAGTGCCGATCGCCCGTCGGGAAGCGCCCGGGCACACGGGTGATCTGTCGAATCTCTCCGATTCGCTACAACTTCGGCTGAGGCGCGTTCAACCAGCGGATAACGCTTTCGGCCTCTTCGGGAAACAGAACGCGGATGGCCAGTTCCATTTCGGCGTGAGACGCTCCCTTCCGCCGCCAGCGGCGCTTGAGTCGTTCGACCCATTGGGAGAATGACTCGTCGGCGTGGTACGCGGCGTCTTCTTCCCGGACCACTACGCCCGCCGCGTCGATACCGGACAATTCGTCCAGCGAGATGCCGAGACGTTTCGCGATGGCGACCGCCGTGCTCAGATACGGCTCGCTCTTTCCGCTGAGATAATCGCTGATTTGTGACTGCGTGAGGCCGAGTTCGGTGGCCGCCCGCATCTGGTTCCACTGCTTCGAGGACAGGACCTTGCGCAATTGATTGGAAAATGAATCCATCAGAAAATATCGGAGTGATGATGTTGTGTGGCGACAAAATATCGCCAGTAAGATATTCGGAATCGGCGACTAGTGCCGATCATGCGTGCCCGCGCATGACCCGGCTCGGTTGGCCGCCCCGACGCGCGGCCAGGCATTTGGGGGTCACGCAAACGCACCTGTGCCCAGTGCTGTGTGGGAAACGGGAATCACCGTCCGGATTACCACGGACGATGCGGCTCCCGCCCGCCCGCGCGAAGCAGAACAAAACCGCGATCCAAACTCAAGCCGGAAACAGCGACTCGATGCGTGGGTCAGGCTCGTCCACCTGCCAACCCGGCTCGCCGATGCATTATTCAGGATAAATTACTGGACAAAACCGCAAAAGCAGCTTATTTTACCTTTAGTTAATCGGTTTAATGAAGCTCGATCAATTCTCCAGCTAGACGCGATACAAAGCACAGGGAAGTTTTACGGCTAATAGAGCCGACGGGTTGGGTCCGGCGCGGGTAGTGTTGGGTGGCGGCGGCGATCAACTTGGCCCTCACGATGGGGCGTGCGGTTGATGAAGAGTAATTGGACAATTATAGCGGGCCTCCTGTCCGGGCTTGCCTGCGTCATGCGTGCGCAGTGCGAAGCTATCCTTCAACCTTTCGGCCTTGTCTCGAATCCAATCACGCATGGGGCCGCGTCTGACCGACCCGGCTTGCAACAATTGCATCGGAAATTGCGGGGCGCAACGGCGGTAAAAAAAGGCAACGCAACCAACAACTGCCTTATTCACGACTCGGTGAATTATACACGCTGTTGCGCTCCCGCTTTTCAGACATCTCTGTCACGCAATCGCCATCGAGGTATCACAGGGTTGTCGCCAAAATGTCATTTTTTCGCCCTCGCGATGTCACCGCCATCCGCGAGAGTGCTTGTGTATTTTAGAAGTTGAGATTCTACCAGCAGGCGCCGGGGCCGTGACGTGAAGGAGTGAAGGGGAAAGGGTTACAAGGATGAGCCGGGTGGGATGTGGCTTTGATGCCGAAGGGAATGGGGTTCGAATAGCTCATCTTGGGGGTTATACGGGCGATCTTCACGTCCGGCCCGGCGCCACTGGCTGAAACACGAAGTCCGTCGCCAACCAATCCGCAAACTCGGTTGTTTACCCGCCATTACCAAAGCCGTAGGTTCGGGTTACGCTCCATATTCCTGTTGACGCCAGTTTTCCCCGCCGGACAATATAGACATATGGCGAACCTGACAAAGAGGAGCGCTCCATGACCACACCACAATCGGAGATTGGGTTGATCGGCCTCGCCCTAATGGGCGAGAACATTGCCCTGAACATCGAGAGCAAGGGCTTCCCCATTTCGGTGTTCAATCGCACGACCTCCAAAGTCGACGACTTCATCAATGGCCGCGCCAAGGGCAAGAAGTTCTTCGGCGCACACACGCTGGAGGAATTCGCCGCTTCATTGAAGAAGCCGCGCAAGGTGATGATGCTCGTCAAGGCGGGCACCGCAGTGGACGAATTGATCGAGCATCTGCTTCCGTTGCTCGAACCGGGCGACATCATTATCGATGGGGGCAACAGCCACTTCACCGACACGATCCGCCGCACCCAGCAAGTCGAAAGCAAAGGCCTGCTGTTCGTCGGCAGTGGCGTGTCTGGCGGTGAAGAAGGCGCGTTGCATGGCCCATCACTCATGCCCGGTGGCAGTCCAGCCGCCTGGCCGCACATCAAGCCGATCTTCCAGGCCATCTGCGCCAAGACTCCCGACGGCGAACCCTGTTGCGATTGGATGGGCGAAAACGGTGCCGGCCATTTCGTCAAAATGGTCCACAACGGCATCGAGTACGGCGACATGCAGTTGATCTGCGAAACCTACGACATCATGAAACGCGGCCTCGGCATGTCCAACGAGGAAATGCAAAAGGTCTTCGCCGAATGGAACGAGGGCGAACTCAACAGCTATCTGATCGAGATCACCCGCGACATCCTCGGTTACAAGGACGAGCAGGGCCAGCCCGTTGTCGACATCATTCTCGACGCCGCCGGCCAAAAAGGAACCGGCAAATGGACCGTTGACTCCGCACTCGATGAAGGTATGCCGTTGACATTGATCGGGGAAGCGGTGTTCGCCCGCTGCTTGTCCGCCGTGAAAGAAGAACGCGTTGCCGCCTCGAAGGAAATCAAGGGCAAGGTTTCCACGTTCAAGGGCGACAAAGCAAACGTCGTCAAAGACCTGCGGGCCGCTCTCTACGCCTCGAAAATCGTCAGCTACGCGCAGGGCTACCAGCTCATGCGCGCCGCCGCCCGGGCGTACAAATGGAACCTCAATTACGGCGGCATCGCGCTCGTGTGGCGCGGCGGGTGCATCATCCGCTCCGCCTTCCTGGCCGACATCAAGAAGGCGTTCAAGCGAAACCCCGATCTGGTCAACCTGCTCCTCGACAAGTTCTTCAAAAAAGCTGTCAGCAGCCGCCAGACCGGTTGGCGCCGCGTGATCGTGCAATCAACAAAACTCGGGATCCCGGCCCCGTGCCTCAGTTCGGCGCTGGCATACTTTGACGGTTATCGTAGTGAGCGGTTGCCGGCCAACCTGCTCCAGGCCCAGCGCGATTACTTCGGCGCTCACACCTATGAACGCGTCGACCAACCCCGCGGCCAATTCGTCCACACCAACTGGACCGGCCACGGCGGCACTACCACCTCCCGCGCGTACAACGTCTAGTCTTGGGGGTGCACAGCGGAGAAGCCGCCAGTCGGAGCGTTCTGCTATCTCAAAAACCTGTTGCCGTGCGTGGCCGGGCTGTGGCACAAACGAACCTGAACCGGCGCCAGTCTCATTCGCCAGGCAGTTTTTGGCGGCGCAAGGGTCATCATGGCAACACAAGCGTTTCCCGACGTTCCGAAAATCGAGTACGAGGGACCGAAGTCGAAGAATCCACTCGCGTTCAAGCACTACCATGCCACCGAGAAACTCGACGGCAAACCACTGCGCGACCACCTGCGCTTCGCCGTTTGCTACTGGCATACATTTCGCAACCCACTGACCGACCCGTTCGGCGTCGGCACCGCCGTCCGCCCCTGGGACGACGGCTCGAACTCTGTTGTTAACGCCCAGCGCCGCGTGCGTGTCGCGTTCGAGTTCATCGAGAAACTCGGCGCGCCGTTTTATTGTTTCCACGATCGCGACGTCGCCCCCGAAGGCAAGGATCTGCGCGAGACCAACCAGAACCTCGATGCTGTCGTGAAGGTGTTGCGGGAAGAACAGCAGCGCACGGGCATTCAACCGCTCTGGGGCACCGCCAATCTCTTCTCCAATCCCCGTTATGTGCACGGCGCGGCGACCAGCTGCAATGCCGACGTGTTCGCGTTCGCCGCCGCCCAGGTAAAGAAAGCCCTCGAAGTCACCCACGAACTCGGCGGCGCGGGCTACGTGTTCTGGGGCGGACGCGAAGGCTACTCCACGCTGCTCAACACCGATCTCCACCGCGAGCAGGAACATCTCGCGAAATTCCTGCACATGGCGGTCGACTACAAAAACGCCATCGGATTCAAAGGCCAGTTTTATATCGAGCCAAAACCGAGGGAGCCTACAAAACATCAGTACGACTCCGATGCCGCGGCGTGCCTCAATTTCCTGCGCGAGTACGATCTGCTTGGCGACTTCCAACTCAATATCGAAGCCAACCACGCCACATTGGCCGGCCACACCATGCTCCACGAACTTACCATCGCCGCCGCCGCGGGTCGTCTTGGCTCCATCGATGCCAACCGCGGCGATGAATTGCTCGGTTGGGACACTGACCAGTTTCCCACCGATGTGTACCTGACCGCGCAGATCATGCTCGTGGTCCTCGGCATGGGCGGGTTCAAAACCGGCGGACTGAACTTCGACGCCAAGGTGCGCCGCGAGAGCTTCGAGCCGGTGGATTTGTTCCACGCGCACATCGGCGGTGTGGACGCCTTCGCGCGTGGCCTGAAGATCGCCGCGGCGATCCGCAAAGACAGTCGCCTTGCCGAATTCGTCAGGAAGCGATACGCATCGTGGGACAAGGGCATCGGTCGCGACATCGAGAACGGCAAGTTCGGCTTGAGGGAACTCGAAGCCTACGCGCTCCAGAAGGGCGAGGCCGACGCCAATGCGAGCGGTCGCCAGGAGTTGTTGGAGAACATCATCAACGAATTCATCTGAGCAGGAGGCCACTTGTGAAGAACCTCGATACCGTCGAAATCTGGTACGTCACCGGCAGCCAGCATCTCTACGGGGAAGCGACGTTGAAGAAGGTGGCGGCAAATTCGCGTAGAATTGTGGAGGAGTTGAACGGAACGAAGCGCCTGCCACTGAAGATCGTGTTCAAGCCCGTGCTCACCACGCCCGACGCCATCCGCCAACTTTGCCTCGACGCCGATCACGCACCGAAATGCGCGGGACTGATTCTGTGGATGCACACGTTCTCGCCGTCGAAGATGTGGATCGGCGGTCTCACGATTCTCAAGAAACCGTTCCTGCATCTCCACACGCAATTCAATCGTGACCTGCCGTGGAGCGAGATCGACATGGATTTCATGAACCTCAACCAGTCCGCCCATGGCGACCGCGAAGCGGGGTTCATCCACACACGCCTGCGTTTGAATCGCAAGGTTGTCGCCGGCCACTGGTCGGACACGGAAGTTCAGGATCGCATTGCCGCCTGGATGCGCGCCGCGCGGGCGTGGCATGACTGGCAGGGCGCGAAGTTCTGCCGGTTTGGCGACAACATGCGCCAGGTCGCTGTCACCGAAGGCGACAAGGTAGCCGCGGAGGCGAAACTCGGCTACGCGGTCAACGGCTACGGCGTCGGCGACCTCGTAAAGGTCGTCAACGAAGTCGGCGACGCGGCGATCAACCGTCTGTGCGACGAATACGAGCAACGCTACGACGTTGCCAAAGAACTTCGCAAAGGCGGCGCGCGCCATGAATCGCTTCGCGATGGTGCGCGTATCGAACTCGGCCTCCGCGCCTTCCTGAAAGACGGTGGATTCAAAGGATTCACCACCACGTTTGAGGATTTGCACGGTTTGAAACAACTGCCGGGCCTCGCCGTGCAACGTTTGATGGCCGACAGCTACGGCTTTGGTGCGGAAGGCGACTGGAAAACTTGCGCGTTGCTCCGCGCTATGAAAGTGATGGCCGCCGATCTGCAAGGCGGCACATCGTTCATGGAAGATTACACGTACCACCTCCACCCCGATGGCCACCTCGTCCTCGGCGCGCACATGCTCGAAATCTGTGAATCCATCGCCGCCGACAAACCTTCTCTGGAAATTCATCCGCTCAGTATCGGCGGCAAGGAAGATCCTGTGCGCCTCGTGTTCAGCGCGCCGCCCGGCCCGGCAATCGATGCTTCCATCATCGACCTCGGTAATCGTTTCCGGTTGGTCGTGAATGAAGTAGATGTGATCAAACCACCGAAACCGTTGCCGAAACTACCCGTGGCGCGCGCCATTTGGAAATGTCGGCCTGATTTCAAGACCGCCTGCGCGGCTTGGATTCATGCCGGCGGCGCACACCACACCGGCTTCAGTTACGCCGTCACCACGGAACACATGGAAGACTTCGCCGAAATCGCTGGCATCGAATTGGTCGTGATCGATGCCAAAACAGAACTCCGCGCCCTCCAGCAGCAACTACGCACCAACGAAATCTACTATCGCCTCGCTCCGGGACTCGGACGAATGTAAGAATCAACTGGAAGTGGACTGAATCAATGGCCCGACGTACTAAAACGATTCTGAAAGCGGCGTCCTCGCCGCGATCTCCTTCTCCTATCGCCCATACTCTACCCGCCGCCCCTTTGGCGAAGGTGGGTTCATCGTTGCGTCCCATCTTGGCAGCGCGGCTATGCGGTCCCCGGGATATTCGTGTCGAACGCGTTCCGCACCCCGGCAATCCTAGTCCCGGCAACGTCTTGTTGCGCGTCACCGCCACGGGTATCTGCGGCAGCGATCTCCATACGTTCGCCGATGCTCGTATCGGTGATACCGTTCTCAAGTCCCCTCTCGTTCTCGGGCACGAATTCGCCGGCGTCGTCGAAGCCATCGGAAGCGGCGTGGAAGGCTTGCGCGTCGGCACGCGCGTGGCCGTCGACCCCGCTCATCCGTGCCATCGTTGCGACCTCTGCGAGAGCGGACATCCGAATCTCTGCCGGCGTCTCCACTTTTGCGGCCTGTATCCAGACGATGGCAGCCTTCGCGAATTCATGGTCGTGCCGTCTCGAACCTGCTTTCCGGTGCCTGACGCTCTTGATGACGAAACGGTCGCCATGCTTGAGCCGCTCGGCGTTGCGCTCCACGCCACCGACCTTGCCAAGATCTGCCTGGGCGACCGCGTGGCCGTCCTCGGTGCCGGCCCGATTGGCCTGCTTCTCATCCAAACCTCCAGACTCGCCGGTGCAGCCGAAATCTTTGTCCGCGATCCGCTCCCGTGGCGCGCCAGCCTCGCGGTAAAGTTGGGCGCGAAGCCATTGCCCCTTCGCGCGGAAGTGGACGTGGCAATCGAAGCGGCGTGGGGTGGCGCCGCCATCGAACAGGCCATGGACCTCACACGTCCCGGTGGCCGCGTCGTACTGGTGGGCATCCCGCCCGAAGACCGTTGTGCTTTCCAACACTCCACGGCCCGCCGAAAAGGTCTGACGATTGTCTTCAGCCGGCGAATGAAACACATGTTCCCACGTGCGATTCAACTGGTCGCCTCAGGCAAAGCGGACGTGCGGTCCTTGGTGACGCACCGCTTCCCTTTGCGTGACACGGCGGAGGCATTCGTCTTGAACGCCGGTTACAAAGACCGGGTCGTCAAGGTGATCATCACCTCCTGAAACCAAAGCTCATGGGCGCCCGATACAGCATCGGCCTGGACTACGGGACAAACTCCGTCCGCGCTTTGATCGTCGACGTGAGCAACGGACGCGAGGTGGGGACCGCCGTTTGGGAATACGCCCATGGAACGCACGGTGTGATTCTCTCCCGCGACCCGAACCTCGCCCGCCAGCATCCGGCCGACTACCTTACCGGCGCGGAGATCACCATCCAGAAGGCACTGGCACAGGCAAAGCGCACCGTGAATGGTTTCAAGCCCAATCAGGTCGTTGGTCTCGGCATCGATACCACGGGCAGCACGCCGATGCCGGTGGATGATCGAGGCCGGGCCCTGGCGTTCGACAGACGATTTGCCAAGAACCCGGCCGCACTGGCGTGGCTGTGGAAGGACCACACCAGTGTGCTCAAAGCGGCGGAAATTACCGAGAAGGCGCTGGAGATGCGCCCGCAATACCTCGCCAAGTGCGGCGGCACGTATTCCAGTGAATGGTTTTTCAGCAAGATCCTCCACTGCTGGCACTCATCGCCGGAGGTTTTCGACGCCGCGTACACCTGGGTGGAGATTGCCGACTGGATCCCCGCCGTGTTCAGCGGCACGGAGGCGCCCGACAGGCTCACCGTCGGCGTTTGCGCTGCCGGGCACAAGGCGATGTACAATGATGATTGGGGCGGTTATCCCGATGTCGAGTTCCTGTCGGAGCTCCATCCGAGGCTCGGCGAGTTGCGCGCCCGGCTGCGACCCAAAGCGTATGCCATCGATCGCGCTGTCGGCGGGTTGACTTCGGAATGGGCGAGACGCACGGGTTTGACTGTCGGCATTCCCGTCGCTGTGGGCGCATTCGACGCGCATTTGGGCGCGATCGGCGCGGGCATCGCGCCGGGCACGTTGGTCAAGATCATCGGTACCAGCACTTGCGACACGATGATTGCGCCGGTCAGCCAGGCGCTCGCGGACATTCCCGGTCTCTGCGGCATCGTTAACGGCAGCATTCTGCCGGGCTATTACGGGTTGGAGGCCGGCCAATCCGCAGTCGGCGATATCTTCAACTGGTTTGTGAATTACATCCAGCCGGGCGGCAAGAAAAGTGGTTCACACGAAGCGTTGACCGCCGCCGCGGCGAAACTCAGGCCCGGCGAAAGCGGTTTGCTCGCATTGGACTGGAACAACGGCAACCGCACGATTCTCGCGGACCAGCGCCTCACGGGCTTGCTGCTCGGTCAGACGCTGTACACGACGCCGTCTGAGATTTATCGCGCGTTGATCGAAGCCACTGCGTTCGGCGCGCTGACCATCATCAACCGGTTTGAAGAATACGGCGTCAAAGTTGAGCAGATTGTCAACTGCGGCGGCATTGCCGAGAAAAATCCTGTCGCCATGCAGATTTATGCGGATGTGACCGGGCGTCTGATGAAAATCTCGCGCTCGGCGCAGACGTGCGCGCTCGGCGCGGCCGTCGCCGGTGCCGTCGTGGGTCGAGCACACAAGAACTACGCGGAAGCCCAGAAGGCGATGACCGGTGTGAAACAGCGCGTTTACACGCCAAATCCCCGGGCTCACGCCATCTACCGCGAGTTGTATCCGCTGTACCGCACACTGCATGACGCTTTCGGCACGCGCACATGGAACGGAAACCTGCACGAGGTGATGAAGAAACTGCTGGAGATTCGCACGCGAGTCAGGCATTAGAAACCTGATCCACCGCGACCACATCATGCTCGAACAACTGAAACAGAAAGTCTGCGAAGCGAACCGGCAATTGGTTCGCGAGGGACTCGCTGTCCAGACCTGGGGCAATGTCAGCGGCGTGGATCGCACCAGCGGCCATCTGGTGATCAAACCGTCCGGCGTGCCGTATGACGCGATGAAACCTGATCACATGGTGGTCGTATCGCTGGAAACGGGCAGGGTTGTCGAAGGCGAGCTCCGTCCCAGTTCCGACACGCCGACACATGTGGTCTTGTATCGCGCGTTTGCGGAAATCGGTGGGATCGCCCACACGCACAGCCTCTATGCCACGGCGTGGGCGCAGGCGCGCCGCGAGCTCCCCGCGTTCGGTACAACGCACGCGGATTACTTCCACGGGCCGGTGCCCTGCACGCGATTGCTCACCGCCCGGGAAATCAAACAGGACTACGAAGCCAACACGGGGCGCGTGATCGTGGAAACGTTCAAGAAAGCCAATCCGCTTCACTTCCCCGGCGTACTCGTCGCCAGCCACGCGCCGTTTGCCTGGGGCACGACTGTCGAGCAAGCCGTTGAGAATGCGGTCGTGCTCGAACACCTGGCGCGACTGGCCAGCGAAACCCTTTGCGTGAAGTCGTCAGTCAAGCCGATGCCGCGCGCATTGCTCGACAAACATTTCCTGCGCAAGCACGGTCACGACGCTTACTACGGTCAGAAATCTTCGCGTCCGTGACAACTTTCTGTTGGCGCGCCCCATCCGCCGCGGCTAACCGTTGACCGTTACCCACAAGTTGCGGCTGCGCGGTCCATCAAATTCGCAAAGGTACACCCCCTGCCATGTGCCGAACTGCAGTCTGCCGCCGCGCACGATCACCTGCACGCTGTGCCCCATCATGCTCGACTTGATGTGCGCTGCCGTGTTGCCCTCGCTGTGCCGGTAGTGCGGGTCATTCCACGGGACGGCTTTATCGAGCGCGTAGATCATATCGGACACCACATCGGGATCCGCGTTCTCGTTAATGGTAATACCCGCCGTCGTATGGGGCACGACCGCCACGCATACACCCTCTTTGATTCCGCTTTCGTCAACCGCCTCCTGCAGCTTGTCAGTTATCTCCAGGAATTCCGCGTGTTTGTTTGTCCGAATGGTGAACTCTCTCATAAGCAGCGCCTACCGGCTTCGGGCAAGTTTAGCCGCCATGTTGATCGCCGCAATCATACCATTGGGGCGCGCGATCCCCTTGCCCGCGATATCGGGTGCGGTGCCGTGGTCCGGTGAGGTCCGCACAAACGGCAAGCCGAGCGTCAGGTTCACCCCGTCGTCGAACGCGATCAACTTGAGCGGCGCCAAACCTTGATCGTGGTACATGGCTACCACCGCATCGAACTG
>Ga0187875_10000418_pt1 | contig 36325 bp, 34 predicted proteins | sample June2016WEW_17_1_2_FD_132978 | JGI IMG/M metagenome (GOLD analysis project Ga0187875, IMG submission 132978) | Peatland microbial communities from SPRUCE experiment site at the Marcell Experimental Forest, Minnesota, USA - June2016WEW_17_10 | ecosystem: Environmental > Terrestrial > Soil >...
CTCACCGGATCGCCGGCGTGCTTGAGCCAGTTGACGACGGTCCCCTCGGTCACCGACTCCCCCATCGCGGGCAGGGTCAGCCGGACTGTTTCGGGCACTGGTGAGATCAGCCTGTGAGGTGAACGGGAATTCGGAGAGGTCGCGGCGCACCGAGTGTCCGCTGAGGTCCTATCCTCTCATCCCCACGGCGGACCGCGACCCGCGCCGTCACATCTCGTGATCGGATGGTGGCGGGGTTTCGCGCCAAAGGCGGCGAGGTACCCACGAGTCGGACCCCAAGAGCGGAGACGGCCCAGACTTCACGACATGGCAACCACCTTCCGGGATTACTACGCGACCCTCGGCGTCCCGCGCACGGCGACGGAGAAGGAGATCAAGGCTGCCTTCCGGAAACTGGCCCGCAAGCACCATCCCGACGTCAACCAGGGGAGCAAGGAGTCGGAGGCCCGGTTCAAGGAGCTCACCGAGGCCTACGAGGTGCTGGGTGACCCCGAGAAGCGCAAGACCTACGACGATCTGGGCTCCCAACCTCAGGGGTACGAGGCCTTCTCGGGGAGAGGCCGTCCGGGAGCCCCGGGGGCCGCCGGCGGCCCCCAGGTCGAGTACCGCACTGTCTCGCCGGACGACCTCGAGTCGCTCTTCGGCACCGCCGCCAATCCCTTCTCTGACTTCTTCCACGACGTCTTTGGTCGCGGCGCGGCGGCCGCCCGGGGAGCGACCGGGGCCGGCACCGGTCGAGTGCGCCACCCCGCCACCCCGGCGCCGCGCCGCGGCGGGGACGTGGAGGGCGAGGCCGAGATCAGCCTCGAGGAGGCGTTCCGGGGCACGACCCGGACCCTGGAGCTGACCGGCCCCTCGGGCAATCGCCGGGTGGAGGTCCGCATCCCGGCCGGGATCAGAGACGGCGCCAAGGTGCGCGCCTCCGGCCAGGGCAGCCCGGGCGCGGACGGCGGAGCCGCCGGCGACCTGCTGGTCCGAGTGCGGCTGCGCGCCCACCACACCTTCACCCGGGATGGGGACAACCTGCGGGTTCGCGTCCCCGTGCCCCTCGGGGTGGCCCTCCTGGGCGGCAGCGTCGAGGTACCCACGCTGGGAGGCAAGCGGGTGGCCCTCACCGTCCCCGCCGGGACCCAGAACGGTGCCCAGCTCCGCCTCCGCGGCCTGGGGATGCCGCGGCTCCGCGGCGAGACGAGCGGCGATCTGATCGCGGAGGTGGACGTCCGCCTGCCCGCGCACCTGACCGAGGAGCAGCGCAAGGCGGCGGAGAGCTTCCCTCAGACCTGAGGGACCGGCCCGGTGGTTCCCACTCTAGGTTGACGCACTACCACCAGTTTGTGTAACATCCCCGACGTCGGCTGCCCTCGGCGGCCGGCGGCCGGAGGGGCGGCCGATTGCCGCACGTTGCACTCGGGAGGCCGCTCCGATGGATTCGCTGACCGCGCTCGTCAACAGCTGGGTCTCGCTCGCCCAGGGCATCGTGGCCAGCATCGGCACGCTGGCCCTCCTCACGGCATTCGTCTACCGCATCGTCGCCGTCGACCAGCGGAACGCATCCGAAGCCAAGCGGTGGATCGGCCGGATCGTCGTGGGGACGGTCGGGGCGGAGCTCGCCGGAACGCTGACGCACGCGCTGCTCGCCACCATCCCCAGCGGCATGCACTGAGGCGATGCCGTGGCCACCGTGCTGATCGGGGCGCAGTCGACGAACCTCGGGGGCATCGTCGGCCAGCTGCTGAGCGATTTCTCCGCGAGCGGGCGCAACGACGTCCTCTCACTCCTCAACCGCTACCTCTTCACCACGGTGGACGTGTCACGTCCGGGATCCGAGCCGCTGACCGCCAACGCCGCGCTCGCCGGCCTGAACCACGACGTGAGCCTGGCTGGAGACGCACTGCTCGCCCTCGTCATCGTCGTCATCGGGCTGCGCGCAGTGGTCGAGCGCAGCCTCCATTCCGAACGCGACATCCGGGCCCTGCTGCCGAAGGTGCTGGTCGCCGTGATCCTGATGCACACCTCGCTCAGCCTGATCCAGATGGCGATCGACCTCAACAACGCCCTGACCACCTTCGCCGCCGGTGCTGGTGGCGACCCGATGCCGTGGACCGATCCGCTCTCGACATCGGCTCTGACCAGCTCGAGCCTGGCCCAGGACCTGTTCGAGATCGTGGTGGTGCTGGCTCTGGTGGTGACCGTGGCGTTGCTCGCCATCTCGTACGTGGTCCGGATGGCAGTGCTCCAGGTGCTGATCGCGACCGCTCCGCTGGCGGCCCTGGCCACCATCCTGCCCGAGACGAGGGGGTATGCCCGGACCTGGGGACGGCTTCTCGTCGTCGCCCTCTTCATGCAGGCGGCCCAGGTCATGGTGCTCCGGGTGGCGACGGTCACCGGATTGGCCGCGGGCAGCGGATTGGCCGCCACTCTCTATGCCCTGGCGGCATTGTGGGTTTGTCTCAAGGTGCCCGGTTTCCTCGCCTCGGCGGCACAGGTGCCGGCGAGCGTCGCCGCGATCGGAAGCGGCCTGGTCGATCAGGCTCGCCGCATCCCACTCCCACTGCCGGCTCGCGGAGCCTGACTGGGACGAGCATGCTGCGCGCGATCGCCACCCTCACCGCCGCGCTCGTCCTCGGGCTGAGCGCGCTCGGGGGCGCCGCCACGGCCGCCCCCAGCACGGGCACGGGATACCCGGCCGGTCAGTGCACGGCGTACGTGGCCTCGGAGCTGTCATGGATCCCGTCGAACTGGGGAGATGCAGATACGTGGTTGATCGACGCCCGCGGCGCCGGCCTGACCACGCTCACCGGTGCCGACGTCGGTGCGGTGCAGCCCGGAGATGTGGCCGTCATCGCGGGCGGCGCCCACACCGACAACGGCAGAGCCTCGGACGACGGTCATGTGGGCATCGTGACCGCCATCGATCCGGCCGCGAGCACCGTCACCCTCTCCTCCGCGAACTGGCCGGAGGGTGACCCCACGCCCACATCGCTGGTGTTTGCCACCTCTGACATCGAGGGCTACGTCGTTCCCCCGACCGGCCTCTCGCTCCCGGTATCAGTGAGCGCGACCTCTCTGGCGACGTCGCCGGGTGGGCCTCACAGCTGAACCCCCATCTGCCCTGGACGGCGGTGCGGGGCGGCCAGTATCAGCCACCAGTCAAGGAGACGGACATGGTCAACAGGGTGATCCTCATCGGCAATCTGACCAAGGACGCGGAGAGCCTGCCATCGAGCGGCAAGCCGATGACGCGCATGCGCCTCGCCACCAACAGCATCTGGCGCGACTCCGAGGGGAACCGGCAGGAGGAGACCGAGTACCACGCGGTCATCTGTTTTGGCCGGCTCGCCGAAGTCTGCGCGCTGTACTGCAACCGAGGGCGACGCGTCTATGTCGAGGGCAAGCTGCGCACCCGCGACTACACCGGCGGCGATGGGCTCCGCCGCTACACCACGGAGGTGGTGGCCGAATCGGTCAAGCTCCTCACGGCCCGCCGGCCAAGTGAGGACCTGGCGACCGAGGAACCCGAGGAGAGCTCTCGGGTGGCGCTGCCTGCGGCGAGCTGACCCGCCGCATCCGCGGGGATCAACCCAACGGAGACGTCCGGCGCCGGCTGCCCACCGGCGCCGGGCGGCCTCCGCGCCGAGGGTGGACTCGCGGTCGGCTCCGCGTGCTGCCCTGAGCCATCGACGAACCATGGCCGGATCCCACCGACCGACACCCCGTTCCGACCGCTACCGCGGAGGCGGGATCGTGGGAGAGGTCTCTGCCCTCGAGAGCGCCCCGGACACCCCCGCGCGCTTCCCGGCCGGGGGCGAGCTCCGCAAAATCGTGCTCGTCTCGTGCGCTCTGGCGACAGGAGCGTAACGCGCGGCTCCAGCGCCAAAGTCAGACTACGATACCTGCGATGGACGAAGCTCAACCCGCCGCCGGCGGACCCAAGCCAGAGACCTCGGCTCGAGAAGGAGTCAAGGTGGAGCCGGGCTCCACGGCGGAAAAGTTCGCCGGTTGGGCCCCGGGGGTCCATGACGTGATCCCGATCCTTCCCCGCGGCACCGCCCTCTTTGAGGGGATCCCGGCGCCAGCGATCGTCATCGAGGCACTCGCGCCGGTGATCGGCGATGGCGCTCTCGTGAGCCGGCGGTCCGGGTCGGTGGGGGTCATCCTGATCAAGGAGGCGGGCCTCTTCGAGGTGTACGCCTTCGAGGGTGGCAAGCGGCTCGAGGGCCAGAAGGCCCTTCAGCTCATCGCGAGCTGGACCGACGCCACCATGAGCGCGTATCAGCTGGACCGCATCGTCGTGGCAGTGGCGCCGTCCCTCTACCGGGGCCTCCCCTGCTACGAGGACCTCCGTCTCGAGTGGACCGACTGGAAGGGCCTGCTGGCCGACCTCTGCAGCCGTGACGGGCTGTTCGTCGTCGAACTGGATACGCCGCTGGGCCGGGGGGTCACCCTGATCCTCGATGGACGCCAGGTGGCGACCTACACCGAGGCCCATCCGGAGCTCGGTCCCGAGGGCTTGCTGGATCCGCTGGCCGCGACCAAGCGGGGGACAATCTGGGTTCGTCGCGAGCCGGCGACCGCCCCGGCTGTCGTGAAGCCCATCCCGGCTCCGGCGCCCAGCCCCGCTCTGAAGCCTCCCGAGCCGGCCCCGCCAGTTGAGGCGAAGGAGAAGCCGCCGGCGCCGGCCCTCAAGCCAGCCCCGATCAGCGTCGGTATCGACTGGTCGACGACGCCGCTCTGGCGCGCCGAGGCCGGGGGCGAGCCCCCCGCCGCGCCTGCTGCCGCGCCGCCCGCACCCGCCAACTCGCGCGCAGCGACTGCGCAGGCGGAGCCGTTCAACCCCTTCGCGGTGTTCGAGGACGGCGACGATGACGCGCACGCCGCCCCATCGGTCGCTGCGATGGCCGACGCGCTGAAGGAGGTGGCACGGCTTCGCCTCCAGCGCTCGTCTACCCGGGTGGAGGCCATGGTCGACGAGGCGGTCGCCCAACACCTGCCACTGAACACCCTGATCGACGACGTCCGCGGCCTCGTGATCCGCGGCGTGATGCAGGCCACTCTCGACCAGCTTGCGGACGAGATGGCTGCGATGGTCCCCGCCCCGCCTCACTGATCACAGTGGCGCGCTGATGCGGGGTTTCCGGGGGCGGCGTCTCATGCTGGCGGCGGGCTGTCTGCTGGTGCTGGCCGGAGTTGGCATCACCGTGCACGGCTTGATCCAGCAGGCGAGCGTGCAGCAGGCGGTGGCCTCGCGCGGTCAGGACGACGTCAATGCAGTGAACAACTGGCTGGTCGGGGCGGCGTCGAGTCTCCCCTCACCGACTGACGCGTCGACCGCCCCCACGGCCGCCCCAACCACGACCTCCGGAACCTGCGGCGGAGGTGGGGGTGAGTCGGACGCCTTTGCGCTCGTCGACTTCACCGGCCTGCCCCAGGATGGATACGTCGGCGTGGCCGTGAACGGCAACTGGACCCAGCTCGACGACCGCTCCATGGTGCACTGGTATGGCAGCCCAGCGCCGGGTGGAGAGGGCAACGTGATCATCGCCTTCCACCGCGAGCCCGATTACCAGAACATCGACCAGCTCGCGGTGGGCGGGACGGTGACCATCCAGGACCGCGCCTGCCAGACGTACGTGTACACGATCACGCAGCGCTGGGATCTCGCGCCCAGCGACGTCAACCAGCTGGTCCCCACCGACGGCCACGAGCTGACCCTGATCACCTGCACCCCGTGGTGGCAGGATTACGACCGCCTGGTCTGGCGGGCGGACCTCACGAGCGTCGACGGGGTCCCGGTGTCGCCGACGCCATCCTGATCGCGCGGTCAGCGTCCCAGGGGAAACGGCATCGGTATGGCCTCGGCCCCGCTGGGAACGGCGACGGTGAGCACCTGACCGTCGCTGCACCTGCGCTGCCAGCTTCCCTGCTCCGCGAAGCGGAGCGCGTCCGCGCAGGTCACCGACGCACTCCCGATCTGGAGAACGCAGCGCTCCGCCACCGCGGTCGCGGTCGGCGGGCCGAAATCGCACACTCCGGTCACCCTCTCCCCTTTCAGGTAGGTCACGGCTGAGGCGACCATCGCGCCGTGAGGACGGCCGATCATCAGGAGCGTCGCCGGTCCGGTGTACAGGCGCCCCTGGGTGAGCCCGCCGTTGTTCGCCGGATGGGAGAGGGTCAGCCCGGCGACGTGGACGGTCTCCCCCTCAAGGTAGACGCTGAGGGGGGGTCGGGTGACCGTGACCACCGCGGCGGCGACCGCGAGGAGTAGCCCGACCACCGCCAACAGTTCGAAGCCCCGCCGCCGCCAGAGCCTGATCAGGGCGGGCGTGGTGCGCGGCTTCCGCCGCGGACGCAGGTCGCCGATAGGCACCGGAAGGTGTTGGGGGTCACGGTCGATCACTCTGGCTTTCCCCGGGCGGCGGGTCACACCTGCGGTCGGCGCGGCATGGCTGCGATGACTTCGGTCAGCTCGCGATAGGCGAGCCGGAGGCGTGAGGAGAGCTGCTCGACGGGCACCCCCTCCATCCCTGCCAGCCGGACCGCGTTGGCGTCGTCAGGCACCTCGACCAGGCTCAGCGCCCGCTGACGGAGGGCGCGCACGTACTCGAGGGTCGCCGGATTGTCGCGCAGCCGCCGCGAGGTGGGAACGATGTACGCGACCACGGTCGGGGGCAGACCGCCCACGTCCAGGTAATCGAGGGCACCGTTGAAATCGGCACGAGCCGACGTGGTGGGCAGCACGAGTGCGTCCGCAACCTCCAGCCAGTACGCGGCCACCGCCGCCTCCGGCCCCGCCGTCGGGTCGGGAAGCCGGTTGGACATGTCGATGACGATGAGCGTGTAGCGGCGCCGAAGGTGCTCCGCCAGGCGCCGGATGGCGGTCCGTGAGTATTCGGTCGCGTCGCGGACCTCCGGATAGCATGCCAGGGCCGGAGTGGTGGCATGGACCGGGGGTGGTGTGTCGCGATTGCTGAGCAGTGCGGCGACGGTGTCACGAACCGTGGCCGCCTCGGTGGGAAGGTTCATCTGCCCCCAGGCGTCGGGGTTGGCGATGTTTGCATCGACTATGCACGCCATGTGGCCGATCTGATCCAGCACCGTGCCGGCGGCGATCGCGATTCCGGCGGCGAAACTGGTCTTGCCCACCCCGCCCTTGCGCGATCCGGTGACCACGATGGTGGTCCCGCGTCCTGCCAGCTGCTGGGCCAGATCGGCATCCGGACGCGGGCGAAACGTCCTCCGGGATCGGAGGACGGCGGAGAGCGCCCCGCCACCCGGACGGCGTGGAGCGCCGGCCGGGCTGCGGGGGGATCCGGCCGCGGTCAGCGCCGGCCGCGGGGTGTCGGCGGCGAACAGGTCGGCCGTCGAGAAGGGGGCGGTTCCGAGTCTTGCCTCGTGCCTCGCGGACGAGGCGGTCGGTGGCTGGTGCCTCTCGGGGATCACCGGCGCCACGCCCGGGGCAGGGCTCGGATGCGGGATCGCCGGCTGCGAAGCCGGGGGAGCGATGGGAGGAAGGGCGACTGCGGCAGCCCGGATCCGTGTGGCACGCCGCTCTCCCTCGGGCCACAGCGGAAGGCTCCCGCCGAGAGCCGCCATCCGCAACGCATCCGCCGGATCGAAGACAGCCTGGTCACCGCCCCTGGCCGCGCTGTGGTCGTGCATGACTGCCGTTGCGAAGTCCAGGTGGCCCGTCCACGGGAAGGCGCGAGCTCGAGGGTCGGCTGCATAGGCGGCCATCCGGCGCGCGTCCCGGACACCGACGTAGAAGGTGCCGTCGACCCCCTGAAGCCATCCCTCCAGTCCCTCCGCGTCCATCACCAGGTAGACGGGGTGGGCAGAGCCCGGCACCTCGGCCGACCACCAGGCGTCGAGCTCGCCCTGGCGGCCGGGTTCGGCGAAGAAAGCCAGGCCCCGGGTCGGCGGGACCAGGAAAGCGGCGGGGACTTGGCTGTCGGGGTGGCGCAGCCGAGCCAGGAGCTGAGCGAGAGCGTGGGACTCCCCGGCGTCGTCGAGCAGGATCAGGAACGCGTAGCCACTCTGACCCGGGTCATCGAGCAAGGGACTCCGCCTCCCGGACCTGCTGCACTCCCCCCCCGCAGCAGATCCCACTGCCAGTGTCGACCCGGTTGAAGACACTCAGGCTGAGCAGGACCACACCGGCGAGGACCAGGGCGATGGCCCGGATGCCCCTGCTCGTGCCCCGCCCGCCGGTGGCCAGCCGGAACCCCCTGAATAACGCCACCGCGACAGCCGTACCCACCACCGCATAACAGAGCAGGGAGAGCAACGCGACCGCGGACTGCATGGACGGATAGGAGCCGCTCAGGAATTGCCCGGCGAGGCCGAAATTGGGGACGCCGAGGGTGATCGCCGACGCGGCCAGCAGCACTCCGCCGGTGCCAAGTCCTGCGATCGCCCCTGCCACGCTTCGAGGCTGATCAACCAAGACCGAGCCCGCCGCTGATGGTCGCGAAGACGGGCGCCCCGATGAGAATGAGCAACGGGATGAGCATCATGGCGACAGGGATGGTGACCAGCGTCTTTGCGCGCGCGGCGCGAAAGCGGGCCTCGGCCAGGCGGTTCTGGTAGACAGCCCTGGCCACCCGGGTGTATGTCTCGCGTTCGCTCATGCCGACGTTGGCGTTCGCAGCGGCGTCCGCAACCACATCGAAGAGAGGTATCCCGAATTCGTCGGAGATCTGGCGGTAGAGCTCGATGGTGGTCGAGTGGGGGCGGTGCACCAGTCGTTGCCAGCCCCTACCGTCGACGATCGACTGCAGCGATTGATTGTCGACGCAGCGCGAGAGTATCCGCACTGCATCCTCCAGCTGGAGCCCACGCCCGTCCGTCATGATCGCCACCAGCATCATCATGTCTCCGAGGGCCTGGCCTGACTGCTCCTGACGGGTCCTCGCCCCGCTCCTCAGCATGGAGATCTGCAGCGCGAAGGCGGCCACCGCGACCAGGAGGGCGAGCCCGGGCGGCGCCGGCCACACCCCGCTCTCGAGCAGGCCCAGCCCCAGCAGCCCCAGGAAGACGGCGGCCACCAGCAGCGCCACGAAGAACACCCGAAGCAGGAAGCCCTGAGGGCTCTCGGACCAGCCGGCGATGGCGAGCTGCCGGTTCAGGTCGAGCTCGTCCTGAAGCCGGCGCAAGAATGGCACCCTGGCAGCCGCTCTCTCCAGCCGGCCGGCGGGTGTCGCGTAACCGCGCAGCGCTGCTAGCCGCCGCCAGGCTCTGACATCGTCGGGCGTGAAGACGTCGAGCCGGTGAAGCCCCAATGCCCAGACCCCGACGGCCAGGAGAGCAACGAGCGCGAAGGGGAGCGCCTGAGCCAGCTCAGCCACCGAGGCGCCCCTGCTCCTCAGCCAATCGTCGGAGGTTCCAGCGAGTCCACGTCTGGGGGCGGACGATGAGACCGAGGAAGATGACGAGGCCGGTGAAGAGGACGGCGACGACGATCAGGACGACCTGGCCGGCGAAGGACTGGTAATAGGCGCGGAGAGTGTCGACGCCCAGGGCGATGGCGAGCATCACGACGAGCAGGGATGACATCGCGAAGGTCACGGCGCGTTGCTGAGCGAGGGTGACCATGCTCTCCTCCTGGATCGCCAGCTGGGCCTCGCCGACGGGGATCAGGACGGTGTCGATCGTCTGGATCAGGAAGTCGGAGCTCCGGCTGCGTGCCCAGATCAGCACTGCGGCCACCTGCTCGACGATCGGGGAGCGTGCTCGGACGCCCATCTCGACGACGTTGGCGATGGTGGAACCTCCCCGTGCCAGCGGGGCCAGCACATAGCCGAGGTCGGGGCCCGGGTTGCGACCCAGCTCCTGAAGTGCCGTGTCCAGTGACTGGTTGGAAATCGCCATCCGGTCGCGCAGGTTGCGAAGCTGACCGAGGAACGCCCGTTCCATGCGCAGGCGACGGCCGGCCGCGCGGCCGGCGAGGGCGAAGCGGAAGCCCACGGCTCCCGCGACCGGTCCGATGATCCACAGGAGGGTCACCCCGGTGATCCACGCCACCAGGAGTCCGAGCGCGACAAACGCCAGACGCAGGACGACCCAGCGCTGCCACGGCCAGCCCAATCCGGCGGCGATGTCCTTCTCCCGCTCGAGAACCGCGATCCGCCGATCCCTGGGGGGTCTCAGACGCTGGAGATCAACATCGAGGATGGCCGCGCAGGCGGCGCAGGCGCACGCCAGCGCCACGATGACACCCACCACCAGGAGGACTGGCAGCTGGACCACCATGGCGAGCGCGGTCACAGCGGCGGCACCTCCTCCCCCCACAGGTGGGGACGGAGGCGGGGAGCCATGCGCGAGAGGTTCCCGATGAGGTCGGTCATCCTCTCCCAGCCGCCAAAGCCGGTCTGGCGGTAGACCCACTTGTGGTTGCCACCACGCTCCACGGCGAGGATGCCGGTGACGCGGCGGCGGCCATCCTGGTTGGCCAGGTGGACGACGACATGGATGGCCTGCTCAACGATTCGCCGCGCCATCTTCTCGTTGCCGGCAAAGCGCGGATTCTCCATCACGTACTGAATCGACTGGTCGAGGGCGAGCTCCGCATCCTCGGCGTGGATCGTGGTCATCGAGCCGTCGTGGCCGGTCATCAGCGCCTTGCATACCGCCGCCATCTCCTCGCCCCGCGATTCGCCGAGGATCAGACGGTCAGGCTGGAAACGCAGGGCGTGGCGGACCAGGCCGAACATGGTCAACTGCCGCGTCTCGGTGTCGGCGCGGATCGAGGGGATGGTGGATACCGCGGTCGTCAGCCCGTGCCACGGCTCGCCGTCGCCGCGATCCTGGTCGAGGTGGAGCTCGGCGCCGTCCTCCACCACCACGATGTGATCGGCAGGCGATGCCAGGCCGCAGAGGACGCGCATCAGGGTCGTCTTGCCGGTCCCCGTCCCCCCGGCGATCATGATGTTGGCCCGGGCGTGGACCAGCGCTTCCAGGAAGACCGCCATCGGCTGGGGCATGGCCTGTTGCTGGACGTAATCGGAGAGGTCACGCACCCTGGTCCGAGCCGGGATCCGGACCGACGCCTTGACCTTGGACACCCCCGACACCGCTGGGCGCTTCGCGACCACCACGCGCACGACGGCGCCGATGTTGGCCTCGGCGATCGGCATCGCATCGGTGAGGGTCTGATCCCCGGTGACACCGCGGAGTCGTAGCACTCGCCGGAAGTACTCAATGACATCGTCATCGCTCTCGAACGGGGAGTTGCCCTTGAGCACCGCCTTGCGGCCGACGGTGGAAACCATCCAGTAGTCGTGGCCAAGGCAGGCGATGTTCTCGAGATCGGCGCCATAGACAAGGAGCGAGAGCGGCCAGAGGTGGGACGCCAGCATCATCGCGTTGCAGACCGTCACCGCCCGATACTGGGGATCACCTGCCAGTCCCGAGACGACGGGCAGGGGCAGTCCGCTGGCCTGAGGGGCTTCGATCGCACGCCGGACGGCGGTTTCGACGTCCTCCTGCAACCGCTCCTCGTGCAGCACCGACGGCGGTTCGCTGCCGCGCATCTGAGCGACCTTGGCGGCGAGGATCTGGGCGATCTCGCGGTCCTCAGGAGGAATGCTCGGCCACTCGCGGACCACGACCGCGTCGCCGGAGAACTCATGCCCCTCGACTCGGGGGAGGGTCTCCGCACTCACAGCTGCAGCTCCTGGTCGATGCCCGGGAGGGTCATGGGGACGCCGCTATCACCCATCCGGGTCGCCGCTCCCTCGTCCCAGCGCCAGACGTCCCGTACCGGCAGCTCGGGAAGCTCGCGTTCGAGGGTCTCGACGATGCTGCGACGGTGGGCCCGCGAGCGCTGGTAGCAGATGACCATCTCACCGTGGGAAGGTCGGGCGGTGCGGAGCACGTTGATGCTCCGGGCGACCAGAGCCGGCTCGTCGCGGACGACGATGAAGACCCGATGAAAGACCGAGGCGATGGCCTCGGCACTCGTGCGCGGGGAGCGCAGCCCGGGGTGCGCAAGGGGGTGGCCGAGGTCGGCGATGACCACGTCGCTGTTCAGGGCGGCGATGGCCGGACCGACCCTGCGCAGGCAATCCGAGATCTCGTAGCCATAGCTGCTGCGGAGCCCCGGGACCACGCGGAGCTTGGGGCGCTGCGGCACGTCGACGGCCTGCTCCTCGACGTCAGCGGCACGGGCGGGCCGGTCGCCAAAACAGTTGCCGATGCTGCGGTCCGCGATGCGGAGGTAGAGGAGGTCGGCGATCGTGCCACCCTCCATGTCGCAGTCCACCAGGGTCACGCTGCGCTGCTCGGCCAGGCTCCACGCCAGCGAGGTCGCCCAGTACGTCGACGTCTGTCCTGCCCTCGTGGTGCAGACTCCGATGAGGAGGGTCACGGAGACGGGGTGGGAGTCGGGCTGGGCGATGCTGACGGCTTCGCCGACCCGGACGGCGCGGGTGTGGTGAGCGGCGGCGAGCTTGCCAGACCCCCGCAGTCACTCGGGGCGAGCTCGCAGATCGCATCCTGAAGGTTGGCAGGCGGAAGACCGGTCGGTCCGGAGGTGACCGCCACCACCGCGTGGAGCTGGGCGGTGGAGGCGGCGATCTCGACCCACGCCAACTCGTCGTTGCTGCTGACCAGCACGGTCAGCTGACCTCCGCTCACCCCGACGACAGGCACGGCGTGAGCGATGAGCACCTGACTCTCCTGCACAGTCGCGAAGATGTCGATCGACTGCCCGGACTGGATGGGCGGCGGATTGATGATGGACAGCGTGATCTCGATCTCCGCCCCGGGAGGCTCGAGCTCATCCGGGCTCAGCAGATCGCCCGCCTGGAGGGGCAGGGCAAAGCGGGCCCCCACGGCCACCGACCCCACCGTCTCGTAGTTGAGATCACCGGGGGCGATCCGGAGTGGGACCACGTCGACGTCTGCCGCCGAGTAGACGTCGCCGAGCTGCACCGCGGTCCGCAGTCGCAGCACGCTGATGGTCTGGCCACCGCTCACGATCTCGGCGCCGACGATGACGCCGAGGACAGCGATGATCACCACGCTGAAGAAGACTGCCGCGAACACCCGGCGCCGGTTCAAGCCATCCCTCCCCCGTAACTGAGGAAGCCGGATGGTACCGAACGCCGCAGGGGAACTGCATCCCCTATCATCTCGGCCCGCATCGGCGCGGCCGCGATGACCCCGGGAGAGGGCAGAGGAAGTGGCCGGACAGAGGAGGGGGCGGGGCAGAGGGAGTGGAGCGGTGGAAGCCGGGATCTTGACCCTGGGAGCCCTGGCACCAGAGCGCGACCGCACTCTGGTGGTCCTCTCCCACGACGGCGAGCTGGCGGTCGGGCTTCGCGAGCGCCTTGAGCGGCTCCGGGTGGTGGTCAAGGATGCCCGCCCGGACGAAGCGGGTATCGCCATGGCCTCGTGCCGGCCCTGGCCCTGGATGCTCGTGGGAGATCTCGCCGAGCTGCCAACCTGCGTCAGGCCGGCCCTCGCCCGACACCCCGTTCTCGTCCTCTGGCTCCGGCCGGTGCCACGCGGGCTGCCGGCACACAGCCGGGACTTCTCGCGTTACGCGGAGCTGGCGGATGCGGCCAGCCGGGCCCTCGAAGCGGAGGTGGGGGGAGTGCGATTGGCGGCGGGCGCCGGGGTCGAGATGCCCGGTGGACGGCTCGCCCGAAGCGCCAGCCTGCAGGCCCTGGTCTCCGCGCACCCGGCGGGATTCAACCTTCCCCTGAGTCGCTTCGGCTCTGCGACCCGGGCTCTCTCGGGGAGTGCGGTGCGCCTGCGTCCGCGGCGCGATCCCGTTACCGGCTGGGTGGCCCTGCGGTGAAGGCCAACGCAGAGGTGCTGCTGCTCGAGGACGACGCGGAGAAGCTGGACGAGCTGCGCCGCCATTTCGCGGCCAAGGGCTTCCATCCACTGGCATTCCGCAGCGCCAACCGCGCGATCGGCGTTCTGCGGGACAGAGGGCCGGCCACCCAGCCCCTCATGGCGATCGTGGACTGGGATCTCCGGCTGGCACCGGACCAGTCCTCCAGCAGCAGCGACGCCCTCTGCGTCCTGGCTCGTGACGCCTCCGACTGCCTGGTCATCGTCTACTCGGCCAACGCCGACTCCTTCCGCGTCCGCAGCGAGATCAACCGGGCTCACCCGCGCGCCTGGCTCCACGACAAGCGGGAGGGCGACGCCTCGCTGATGGAGCGTGTCGATCGGATGCTGGACCACCCCGTCGCGGACCTCCGGGTGGACGAGGGCAGCTTCGTGGTCCATGTCCCGAGCCAGGACCAGTGCCACCACCGCGAGGCGGTCCGGCTGGTGATCCGCCACCCCGAGATCGTCACCTTTCACTCCGACAGCGCCACCCGGGCGGTGCGCCGTTTCGGCGACTGGCTGGCCCGCCACGACTCCCCGGCCACGGTGGTCAGCCACGGCAACCGCCGTTACCGGCTGGCGGTCGCCGGCACGGGGCCGGCGGCAGGCCCGGACGTTCCGCAGCCATGAACCTGACCGTCGCCGAGATCCGCGAGCTGCCCCTCCCCGCCGCGCTCCTGGACCGCGACGGCGAGGTCATAGCCGCCACCCCCGAGTGGGGCGGCGCCGGGCCGGGCACGGTCATCTTCGCCCTCCGCCACACGCGCCTCGCCGTGGCGGTCGTGCCCGCCGACCCTGCGGCGGCCGTCCTCCTCGATGGCCTTCTCGCCGCCATGGACGCGACCGCCGGCCTCCTCGAGGGCGCCCAGCGGTTGAGGATCACCATGCTGGCGGCTTCCCTTCGGCTGGTGGCCGGCCGCCAGGTGACCACGGTGGGGACGTCGCACGACGTCATCGACCTCGCGGTGGCCGGGATCGGCGCTCGCACCGCTCTGGCGGTCCATGTCGACGGGCGGCCCGCGTTCCCCGTTCGGGCTCCCCAGGTCGCGGCCCTCGTCCTGGTGCAGCTCGCGGTGAACGCAGAGCGCCATACCCGGACCACCACCGTGACCCTCGTTCAGGACGGCGAGGCGTTCCACGTCATCTGGCCGGGCGCCGCAGGGCCCGGAGCTTTCGCGACCGCGCGCAACCGGCGGGACCGGCAGCGGTGGGGTCTCGGCTTTTGCCGCATTGCGGCTGACACCCTGGGAGGAGCCATCTACCCTCCCGCCGACCGCGGCGACGGGACGGTCTGCGCCACCCTCGAACTGGGCTTGCAGGACCTGACCCTCCCGGTGGCGTTGATCCGCGGCCACCGCGTGGCAAAGGCGACCCGGACCTGGGACGAGGAGACGGGCTGCCTACCCGGGGCGGGGGTCGAGCCCGGCTCCAGGCTGGCGGCCTGCCTCGACGCGGCGAGTGTCACCCGGGGAAGGGCCGTGACCTGCGATGGCTGGACCGCGCGGCAGGTCAGGGAACGATCCTGGGTCGCGATCCCACCTGACGACGTCCTCGAGCGTGCCCGTGACGTCCTGGACGGAATCGGCCACGAGCGCGCCCTCTGGGAGGGGATCGCCCCAGCCCCGCAGATGCGCGTGTTTGCGCTCACGGCGCTGCTCGCGGCCCGGCTCGGCACGCCCTTGCCCCGCGTCCCGGCTGGGATCTGGAACCAGCGGATGGGCACTCTGGCGGCGGCACTCCGGCTGCCCATGGACGTCCCCCGGCTGACCGCGCTCGGTGGGATCGAGCCCCGAATCGCCGGCTACCTGGCGGCGGAGCTGGGCACGGAGATGATGATGGACGGGGACGATCTCCTGCTGCGCATCCGGCCTGGGATGGAGCGCGACGCCCGCCTCCTGGACCTGGTCCGGGTCGGCGACGCGGTCCGGCTCAGCTGAGGCTCACGGCCGAGCATCACCGGGTCGCGTCGGGTGGTACCGGCAACCGTGCCTTCAGGTCGGCGATGGCGTCGAGGACATCCTTGAGGCCGCCTTGGGTGTGGACATCGAGCGCGTCGGCGATCTTCTCCGTGTCCTCGAAGCTCTTGGCGGAGCGGGCGTCGCTGGCCGCGTTCTGCAGATTCTGCCCCACCATGATCGCCGGCATCAGCACCAGCTCGATGCAGGTGCTGAGGAACCACGTCGCCAGGAGATTGAACCCGAAGCCGAGGAAGAACGCGGGCAGTATCCACTGGGCAGGGACCACCCCCATCTCGTGCAGGCAGGAGGGCAGGATCGTGAAGCACGCGAGCCAGAAGATCCAGAAGCAGGTCATGGTCCCGACGTTCTTGGTGAGCCACACGGCCACCGTCTTGTTGAACCGCGCGTAGCGCGTGTCCGTCGCCATGTGGTCGATGACCCTGCCGTGGACGGGGTGTCCCAGCTTTGTCCAGCCGTGAGTTGGGGTCGGCGATGTCTGATTCTTCATGCCCGGCATCCTACGCGAGGCGTTCCGGGTTCAGTGTCGATCCTATCGCGGGCTTAACCTGCGATTCCCGGCGTGCCGGAGGCAGCCAAACCGGCGCTTCAGGGACCAGATGCTGGCTCAGGCGCAACCTCCCATCCCGGGGTTGACGGGAGGCCACCGGCAGCCCTTGGGGGGCCGCGGGCTCGGCTCGACACCAGGCTTGCCTGGACACACATCCGTTCGTTATAATACTGACATGTGTCACGGCGGCGGCGAGACCACTGCGCAGACTGGTGACATCGCCGCTCTCGAGAGCGCCGTCACCCTCTTCCGAGTCCGGCGGCGCGGGGTGCGTCCCGCAGCGCAGCTCCGCGACCGGATGCTCCGGCTTCGCCACGTCATGGATGTCCTCGAGCTCGAGTTCGCCCAGGACGCGGCCGGCCTGGCCGGGTGCGATGAGCTGGAGTGGCAAGGCCACAGCAGCCCCATTCAATGGGTCAAGCACGAGTGCCGGACCACCGCCAGCGCCGCCATCGACGCCTGCGACGTGGGTGCGCAGGCGACCCGTCTCCCCGAGAGCCTCCACGCACTGGAAGGCGGTGCGATCGGCTTTGGCCACCTCGCTCTCCTGGCGCGGACCGCGGAGGCCATCACCAGCTCGGAGACGGCTTCCGCCTTTGAGGAGGCGCCGCTGCTCGCCAAGGCACGGGAGCACTCGGTGAGCAGGTTCCGCCACGACTGCGAGCACGCGCGTCACGCCGCTGACCAGCGGCGTTTCCTCACCGATCAGGTCGATCAGATGGAGGCCCGGACGCTCGAACTGAAGCCGGCTGCGGGCGGGGCACTCTTCCTCCGCGGCTTCCTCGACGGCGAGGGGGGTGCCACCCTGCGCACCGCGCTCGAGCCACTGGCGCGCAAGGCCGGCGACGACGACCTCCGCCACCGTGACAGGCGGCTCGCCGACGCCCTGGTTGAGCTGGCGGGACACGCGCTGGACAGTGGAGCCCTGCCGCAGAGCACCGGCGAGCGTCCCCACCTCCAGGTCACCGCCACCCTGGACACGCTGCGGGGCCTGGACGGCTCTCCAGCGGGCGAGCTGGATTGGTGCGGGCCGATCGCCGCCGAGACCGTCCGCCGGCTCGGCTGCGATGCCGCGGTCGCCCGGGTGCTCTTCGATACCGAGTCGGCCGTCCTCGACGTGGGGAGGGCCCGGCGCGTGCCGGCGGCCGCGACCCGACGGGCCCTCCGGGCTCGCGACCGGGGTTGCGTCTGGCCCGGCTGCGACCGTCCCTCGTCCTCGAGCCAGGCACACCACCTGCGCCACTGGGCTCAGGGCGGCTCGACTGATCTAGACAATCTTGTCACGATCTGTCGCGCTCACCATTGGAAGGTGCACGAGGGCGGCTGGAGGCTGGTTCGCACCGATCAGGGGATGGTGGTCCTCCCGCCCGTCCCTCTCGACGTCGGCCCGTCGGCGATGCCAGCGGCCGGCGCACCGCCAGCGGTGACACCGGTGATCGAGGTGCCACCATCTGTGCTGCTCGACACGCCGTGGAGGTGGGCTCCGGAAACGCCGTCGTTCCCAGAGCGTGAATCTCCGCGGCCGGGCGCCACGTCGACGCCGCAGGCCCGCGGCCCCGACGAGCCGTCGACGGCCTGACCGCCGCGCCCGCCAGGAGCAGATTCCACCTCGGATGGGCGCTCCGAGCGCACCGGACGGAGGAGGTGTCCTGTCAAGCCTCGTGGTAGCCTCTTCGCACTGTGCAACGGGGGTTGCCGAGCCGGCTGGCCCTGGCGGGCGCCTGCCTGGGACTGGCACTGGGGGCTCTGGCACTGGGGGTGGTTGGTCTCAGCCCCGCCTGGGTGCCCGGTGTGGGCAGTCCGTACGTGCCTCTCTCCCCCTACCAACTCATCGACGCCAGCCTGACCGGGGGTCCACTGGACGCGGAGGGCACCCTGGATGTGACCGTGGCGGGCGTGGACAGGGTGGCCGCGGACGCCGTCGCCGTGGTGCTGAATGTCACGGTCACCGCGCCGACCGCCACCAGCCAGATCACCGTGTATCCAGCCGGTGGGAGCATTCCCACCATCGCCAACCTGAGCTTCTCGAGTGGCGAGACCGTGACCAGCCTGACCATCGCCCCGATCGGGACCGACGGCCAGATCGCCATCTCCAACGCCACGGGCACGGTGCAGGTGGCCGTTGACCTGGAGGGCTACTTCGCGGCCGACTCCCGGAGCAGCACCGCAGGCAGCTACGTTCCTCTGACTCCGGCCACCATCGTCGACACCAGACCCGGGAGTGGTGAGCCCGACGCTGGAAACCCGCTGACACCGGGAGCGAGCTTGGATGTCCAGACGGAGGGCCAAGGTGGTGTTCCACGCATCGGCGTCCTGGCGGTGGCGCTCAGAGTCGCCGTGACCGACACCACGCAATCCAGCTCCCTCACCGCGTTCCCGGCCGGTGAGGTGATGCCGAGCTCCTCCAATCTCGACTGGGTGACGGGCGAGACCGTGGCCAATCAGGTGATCACCCCGGTCGGCTCTGATGGAGAGGTGAGCTTCTACAACGCAGAGGGGGATGCCGATCTGGTGGTGGACGTCGTGGGTTTCTTCACCGACGGGCTCGGCACGCCCAGCAACGCCAGTCTCTACATTCCGATAGCCCCGGTCAGAGTGCTCGACACGCGGTCGGATGCCGGGACGCTCGAGCCGGGCGGTTACCTTGCGGAGCAGTTCGCAGGGGTCGATGAGATCGGCCCCACCGCCGATGCCGTGGTCGCCAACGTGACCTCCGCCGACGCCACCCAGCCGAGCCTCCTCGGTGTTCTTCCCGAGCAGGTGGCCGGCGCGACCGCCGCTGTCAGTGTCGGCGCGAGCCAGACCGGCCCCGACCTGATGTTCGCCGCCCTGAACGCGGACGGCGGTGCCAGCATCTACAACGGCGCCGGCACGGCTGATGCGGTGGTCGACGTCTTCGGATACTTCGAGCCCGAGGGAACACCCGGAGCGAGCGCCGTCCTGCCCTGCAGCTCGGCCAGCCTGGTCGCCAACGCCAGCACCGACCCGTGGGGAACTCCGGTGCTGGCTGACGCCACCGCCACGTGCCCCTCTGGTGCGCGGGTCAGTTACGAGTACTGGTACCGGCCGTGGTACAGCTCGGTGTGGCTGCTGGCCAGAGGCTGGGGGACCGCGGACAGCTATTCGTACGACACGTCGACGTGGGCCGTCGGCCCTTACCACCTGGCCGTGTGGGCGAGCAGCGGCACCTCATACCAGAGCACCGTCGCCACCACCGCACTGGTCTCTGAGCCCGCCTACCAGTACATCGATCATGTCATCCCCACAGAGGTTGCCTTGACCAGCTACATGGTCGATCCGGCCAACCTGGAAACCATCGCCGGGTGCTATGCCGAGTGGTCGGCGGGAGCGAACTGCGGCGAGGACGGCATCCCAGGCCAATGCACCTTCTGGGCGGAGATGAATTGGGACAGCCCTTACTCGGTGATCCTCCACGGCAATGCAGCCCAACTGCCCCGCAGCTACACCAGGCTGACCAGGAAGCCGGTGGCCACCACCCCGGCGGTGGGAGATCTGGCGGTGTGGGACGGTCCCGGGCCGTATGCCGACGGTTCAGCCGGCCACATCGCCGTGGTCACCGCAGTCGCCGCCGATGACAGCTTCTACACCGTCAGTCAGATGAATTGGGACGATCTGAATTGGGACATCTCAACCATGAACGTGCCCTTCAGTGCCAGCCTCGCAGCCAGCCAGCACCTGCTGGGCTTCCTGCCGCCCGGCTGACGTCGCTGGACAGGGCCTGGGACACGGAATCTCCATCCCGTAGACTCGGAGGGGCTGACGGGGTCCACGAGCCAGGTGGGGGTCATGGTGGGGAGAGCCAGACACCGGACCGGCCGGTTCATCACCGCAGCGCTGGCTGCGGTACTGGGTGGGGCGCTGACCGCGGCGCTGCTCGGAGCCGCCACCGCAATGGCGGTATCGGCGTCCGGTTTCGCGACGCCCGGGCCGGCACCCGCCGCTGGCGTCGCCTCGTACAGCGAGCTGTCGCTGGGGCCGTCCTGGCTGGAGGCGAGCTGCCTCGCGATGGCCCCCGACGGCAGCGACTGGATCCTGGCGAACGGCCCCAGCAACCCCTGGAGGCTCATCCACGTCGTCGGGGGCGTGCCGCTGCAGACCCTCGTCCTGGCCGAGACGGTGCAGGTCGCCAACGTCTCCAACGAATGCCTGGCGGTGGCGCCCGACGGTGACCTCTGGTTCCCGCTCAGCACCGGTGACATCGCCGAGCTCGACCCGGGGTCCGGGCGTCTGACCACCTTCAGCGTCCCCCACGCCGACGGGGGGAGCCCGTCGATCGCGGCAGGCCCCGACGGCACCATCTGGTTCACCATTGCGGGCCGCGACGCGCTGGGGCGGATCGCTCCCGGCGGCACCGTCACCGAGGTCGCGCTGCCCAGCGCCTCGGCGGACCCCACGGCCATCCTGGCGCTACCCGACGGCGACGTCTGGACCAATCCCTGCAGCTGCGTCTCCAGCCCGTGGATGGCCTTCGCGGAACTGAGCCCGGCGGGCAGCCTGCTCAAGACCAACACGCTGTCTCGAGGGTCGGTCACGACGCTGGCGCTCGGGCCCGGTGGCGAGCCGTGGTTCTCCTGGGGTCAGGTGCCCTGGGGGATCGGCGAGCTCACGCCGCAGGGCGCGAAGACACTCCCCTGGGACCTCTTTGAGCAGCCCACGGAGATGGTCCTCGGCCCCGACGGCCGGATGTGGTGGGTGAGCAGCAACTTCGCCGACCAGTACGGCTACTACCAGCCGACCGCCGACACCCTCTCCGCCTTCAACGCACCCGGCCCGACCTCCACGCCCTGGGGGTCGATCTTCGCCATCGCGCCCGGCCCGGGCGGCAGCGTCGTCATGACCGCCCACAACCGCTACCTGTACGAGGTGGACACCGGGGTCAGCGTGGCGACGGCCTCGTCACCGGTGTCCACCCTCTCCAGCTCGCTGCCCACGCCGGCCCAGGCCTTCGGCTCGGGGACGGCCGTGGCCGCGGGGGCGGTGGCGTCGATGGGGGCGATCCTCTTCATCACCTTCCCCTCCAACCTCTTCAACCTCACCTTCCGGGAGAACTACGCCGACATCCGGGAGTGGTGGCTGCGCCTGGTGCGGCCGGTGACCCGGCTGAGGCGAGCGCGCCATGCACGGAAGGAGGGTCCAGCCGCAGCAGCGAGCCGGGAGGGCTCCCGGCGGGAGAACCTCCGGGGGGAGGAAGACCAGGAGGCGGAGCAGCACGAGGAGAGCCGCCAGGGGAAGGAGCGGGGAAAAGAGCAGGAGCAGGAGCAGGAGCAGGAGCAGGAGCAGGAGCAGGAGCAGGAGCAGGAGCAGGAGCAGGAGCAGGAGCAGGAGCAGGGGCAAGGACGGCGGCGGGAGCTCGCGAGCTTCGCCGCCGTGGTGCTGGTGGGAGCGGCGCTGGGCAGCCTGCTCGATCCCCACTTCGGCTCCGGGATCGGCTCCCTGTACACCTACGTCGCGGTCGCGCTCGCCATCTTTGCGGGCGCCGCCATCCCCGCCTGGGTCACCTGGGCGTACCACCGCGGGCGGCACGCCGACAGCGGCTGGCACCTCCACGCCTTACCCGCGGGCCTCGCCGTCGCGGCGGTCTGTGTGCTGATCTCACGCCTCACCAGCTTCGAACCCGGCTACCTCTACGGGGTGATCTGCGGGGTCGCCTTCAGCGCCAAGCCAACCACGCAGCAGAAGGGGCACATCGTCGCTCTCTCCTCGCTCACCACCCTGGTCGCGTCGGTGCTGGCGTGGCTGGCCTGGGTGCCGGTCCACGCCGCCGCCGGCACCGCGGGGGCGGCTTTCGCGCCCGTGATCCTCGCCGACTTTCTGGCCGCCGTCTTCGTGAGCGGCCTGGTCGGCACGGTGATCAGCCTGCTCCCGCTCCGCTTCCTCCCCGGCTGGGACCTGCATCGCTGGCACCTGGGTGCCTGGCTGGGCTGCTTCGGACTGGCGACCTTCGGCGTGGTGGAGGTGCTGCTCATCCCCCACACGGCAAGCCGCGGTCACGCTCCGCTGGTCACGTCGCTGGTTCTTCTGGTGCTGTTCGGCGGCGTCTCGATCGGCCTGCGCGAGTGGTTTGCCGCGCGCCGGCGCCACGCCGAGGGCAGGAACAATCTCTCGTTCCGCGATCGGCTCCGGGAGCTGCTCACGCCCGTCGAGGAGCCGCCGGGTGAGAAGGGCGCCGGTGAGGGCGCAGCGCAGCAGGTGGTCAGCTGACCGGCCGGAAGTTAGCGGTAGGTACCACCGCCGGCACTCGCCGCGGGCCCGTCTACCTTATGGGCGCAGGCTACCAAATCCGCCAATAGGATTGAAACACCCAAAATAGGTGATCGCTTCGAAGGCGCGCCCGGTGCCGCAAGGCATGACCTCCTGAAACCGGTGGATGGGTCGGCCGTCAATCGCGAGGCTGGCTCACGGCGCACGTGAATGCTTGATCCCTAGCCCGCGTACCCGCCCGCAAAAGGCACCGGGGACGGTCGGGCATAGGAGGGAAACTCCGCGTAGGCCGTGGAGAACTCCGAGGCCGCCTGACGGATGTCCGCCATCCCCTGGCTGAACATCGTGGCGTCATCGGGCGACGTGCTCTCGGCCGCGGTGAGTGATTGGGCGCGGAGGTTGAGGCCCGTGATGTCGAGCTCGACCGCGTGCTCGAGGGCGCCATTGGCGGTGGCGAACTGCGAGGGCGTGCTGGTGGACTTGAGATCACTGAGCAGCGACTGGAGATCGGTGGCCACCTGAACGCTGGCCTGGTAGCAGCCGGTCTTCGTGCCGCCTGTGTTGCAGGCACCCGGGTTGCCACCGCTCGGCGCGAAGGCTGCGGCGTCACTGTCGACGACCGCCCAGTCCCTTGCCCACATCGTGGTGTAGGCGCCGTCGTCGATGTCGATGATCGATACCCCGACGGCGCATCCCGACAGGGTGAGGAGCAGGAGGGCTGAGAGAAGTGGGCTCAGCCGCCGGCGCGTGGCGTCGCGGATGGGCCTGCGGCCGAACCTGACCCGGGGTGTCGGCATGTCGCCCGAAGGGTAGGCGGGGGACGCAAGCGCGTCAAGTGACGCTGGTCCCGACGCGTCACGTGCCGGCGGGCATAGCCTCGGCCGGCGCCGCAACACGATCGATGGTCAGCCCACCGCCGGCCACGTCCACCGTCACCGCGTCGCCATCACCGTACCTGCCTTCCAGGATGGCCATCGCGATGGGGTCCTGGAGCCGGTGCTGGATCACCCGCTTGAGCGGCCGCGCCCCGTAGGTGGGGTCGTAGCCCTCCTCCGCGAGCAGGTCCACCGCCGCCGGCGAGACCTGCAGGTCGAGCTTGCGCGCCGCCAGGCGATCGCTCAAACCGCGGAGCTGGATCAGGACGATCTGGCGGAGCTGCGCCCGGTCGAGGCGGGAAAAGACGATCACCTCGTCGACCCGGTTGAGGAACTCGGGGCGGAAATGGAGCCGGAGCGTGTCCATGACCTGCTCGCGCACCCGGGCGACGGCGGCGCTGGAGGCGTCATGGGGCAGCTCGGCGATGAGGTCGGAGCCGAGGTTGCTGGTCATGATCACGACCGCGTTCTTGAAGTCCACGGTGCGGCCCTGGCCGTCGGTGAGCCGGCCGTCCTCGAGCAGCTGGAGCAGGACGTTGAAGACGTCGGGGTGTGCCTTCTCGATCTCGTCGAGGAGGAGCACGCAGTAGGGGCGGCGGCGCACCGCCTCGGTGAGCTGGCCCCCCTCGTCGTAGCCGACGTAGCCCGGAGGCGCGCCGACCAGGCGGGAGACGGTGTGCTTCTCCATGTATTCCGACATGTCGAGACGGACCATGGCCTGCTCGTCGTCGAAGAGGAACTGGGCGAGCGCCCGCGCCAGCTCGGTCTTGCCCACCCCGGTGGGGCCCAGGAAGATGAAGGAGCCGATGGGACGGTTGGGATCGGCGAGGCCGGCCCGCCCCCGCCGCACGGCGTTGGCGACGGCGCTGATGGCATCGTCCTGCCCGATCACGCGGTCGTGGAGGCGCTCCTCGATGTGGAGCAGCTTCTGGACCTCGCCCTCCAGCATCTTGGTGACCGGGACGTGCGTCCAGTTGGCGACGACCTCGGCGATGTCCTCCGCGTCGACCTCCTCCTTGAGCAGGGGATGGTCACCGCGCACCTCACCGAGCCGGGCCTCCTCGGCGGCAAGACCGCGCTGCAGCTCGCCAAGCTGACCGTAGCGGAGCTCGGCTGCGTGCGCGAAATCCGCGGAGCGCTCGGCACGCTCCGCCTCCTGCTTGACCTGCTCGATCCGCTGCTTGATGTCGCGGATCCCGTTCATGGCCCCCTTCTCCTGCTCCCAGCGTTGGCGCAGGCCGCGGCCGGTCTCCTGGAGGTCGGCCAGCTCCTTCTCCAGCGCGGCCAGTCGCTCCCGCGAGGGCGCGTCGGACTCCTTGCGGAGCGCCTCGCGCTCGATCTCCAGCTGGCGGATCTCGCGCTCCACCACGTCCAGCTCGGTGGGCAGGGAGTCGATCTCGATGCGCAGCCGGGACGCCGCCTCGTCGATGAGGTCGATCGCCTTGTCGGGGAGGAAGCGGTCGGTGATGTAGCGCTGCGAGAGGGTCGCGGCGGCGACGATCGCCTGGTCGGTGATGCGCACGCCGTGGTGCACCTCGTACCGCTCCTTGAGCCCGCGGAGGATGGAGATGGTGTCGGCGACCGACGGCTGGTCGACCATCACCGGCTGGAAGCGCCGCTCCAGCGCCGCGTCCTTCTCGATGTGCTTGCGGTACTCGTCCAGGGTGGTCGCGCCGATGCAGCGCAGCTCGCCGCGAGCGAGCGCCGGCTTGAGCATGTTGCCGGCGTCCATGGCGCCCTCGGCGGCGCCGGCACCCACGATGGTGTGCAGCTCGTCGATGAAGAGGACCACCCGGCCGTCGGAGGAGGTCACCTCCTTGAGCACCGCCTTGAGCCGATCCTCGAACTCGCCGCGGTACTTGGACCCCGCGACCATGGCGCCGAGGTCGAGGGCCACGAGCCGGCGGTCCTTCAGCCCCTCGGGCACGTCACCGCTCGCCATCCGCTGGGCCAGTCCCTCGGCGATGGCCGTCTTGCCGACCCCGGGCTCGCCGATGAGGACGGGATTGTTCTTGGTGCGGCGGGAGAGCACCTGGATCACCCGGCGGATCTCGTCGTCCCGGCCGATGACCGGGTCCAGCTTGCCGCGGCGGGCGGCATCGGTCAGGTCGCGGCCGTACTTGGCCAGGGCGTCGTACTTCTCCTCGGGGTTGGCGTCGGTCACGCGCTGGCTGCCGCGGACCGCCTCGAGGGTCGAGTAGACCTTCTCCGGGGTGACCCCGGCCTGCTGGAGCATCCGGGCGGCCTCGCCCTTCTCCTGGCGGGCGATCGCGAGCAGGAGGTGCTCGGTCGAGACGTACTCGTCCTTGAGCCGCGCCATCTCGTCGAAGGCGGCCATGAGGACGTCGCGAAGGGCGCTGCCGACCGGCGGCTCGCCACCACCGATCTGCTTGGGACGGGATTCGAGCACCGACTGGAGGCGCGCGGCGAGCGGCTCGGGCTGGACCTCCATCCGCCTCAGGAAGGCGGGGACCAGCCCGTCGTCCTGGTGGAGCAGGGCGAGCAGGAGGTGTTCGGGCTCGACGGTCGGATGCTGGAGGCTGGTGGCCGCGGTCTGGGCGGCCTGCAGGGCCTCCTGGGAACGTTCGGTGAATCGATCAAGACGCATGTCCTGTGCATACCACGGCGACCGGGCGGCCAACCGCACCGGCAGCGGAGCGCGCGGACGGACCGCGGCGCCCCTGCGGGTCCGTGTGCGCTCCGTGGGTTGCTGACAGCTAGGCTTCGGGAGTGGCGGTTCGTCTCTCCATCCTCGGCAGCGGCAGCGCCTTCAGCAGCTGCGGATTGAACGCCTCGGCGGTCCTGGACGAGCGCGTGATGGTGGACGTCGGGTCGCCGCCCCACGCCCTGCTCCCCCGCCTCGGGCTGCGCATTCAGGACATCGAGCTGGTGCTGCTCACCCACTTCCACCTCGACCACATCGGGATGCTGCCCCTCCTCCTCGGCGCCCTCGCCCACGCGGACGACCCCCCCGAGCCAGGGCGGCTCGCCATCGCCGGGCCGGTGGGGACCCGCGAGCTGGTCCGGCGGCTCACCGTCGCCGGTTTCGGGGGATCCACCCAGCGCCGGGTCGAGGAGGTGGTGGCACCGTGCTACGTGATCCTCCAGGACGGCAGCGACGTCGAGATCGGGGGCAGCCGGGTGCGCAGTCACGCGGTGGTCCACAGCACCTGTCCGTCGCTCGCGTACTCGGTGACCCGGGGCGGGCTCCGGGTCGGTTTCAGCGGCGACACCACCCTCTGCGCCGGGCTGCGCCGTCTCGCCGGCGAGGTCGACGTGCTGGTCTGCGAGTGCTCTGGGGTGGACGGCCCGGTGGACGGCGGTCACCTCTGGCGCGACGAGGTGGCGGAGCTGATCAAGGAGCACCCGGAGGTGCGATTTGTCCTCAATCACCTCTCGGGTCGCGTGTCGGTCCCCGGGGCGCTGGTCGCCCACGACCTGCTGACCCTTGAGCTGACCGCGTAGGAGGGCCGGCAGGTGCCGGTGAGGGCGGCGAGAGGTGCGTCTACCTAGATCGCTGCCCGGCGGCGCAGCCGGCGGCGCAGGAGCCGGCGGCGCAGCAGCCGGGTGAGGGCCGGGGCGAGCGACGCCCAGGTATCCCGCCAGAGGCGGCGATCGGGGTCGGCCAGGCCGTCCGGGGAGAACTCCGCCTTGCCGCTGACCGAGGCGACGGTTCCCAGCTCGGTTCCGAGCAGGGGAGGTCCGCTCCCGCCGAGGGCGCGCGACAGCCGGCCGGCAAAGGCACTCCGGGTCTCGGCCTCGTCGTGCCGGATCCCGGTCAAGCGGGCGGCCAGGGCGAGGCGGCGCCAGACGCCGGCCAGGGAGCGGGGTCGTCGCCACCATCGGAGCGCCACCAGAGCCAGGACGACGATCAGCACCAGCGCTGCCGGGAAGCCCAGGAGCCACCTCGGCGGAGGGCCGCCCACGGTCCGGGTCGCGGAGGAACCGGTGACCGGCGGCGGCGTGGGCCGCAATGCGTGCGGGGTGGCGCTCGGGACGGCCGCCGCGCTCGGGGTCGGGGTGGGGCCACCGCGGGCAAACGGGATGTAGGCGCCGAAGGTCGACGTGGGTGTGGGCTCGAAGGCGATCCAGCCGTAGCCGGGGAAGTACACCTCCACCCAGGCGTGGGCGTCAGTGCTGGTCTCCTGGTAGATGGGCTGATGTGCGGCCGTGTACCGACCGGTCGGGGTGCCCGGTCCGTATCCGCTCACCAGCATGCTCGGGATGCCGAGGCTGCGGAGCATCGCACCCATCGCGCTGGCGAAGTACTGGCAGTAGCCCTGGTGACTGCTGTCGAGGAAGTAGACGATCGTCCACTCACCACTCGGGGTCTTGGGGGGATCCAGGGTGTAGACGAAGCCCGGGCCACGGAGGTGGTCCTCGATCGCGGTCGCCGCGTCGTAGGGGTTGGTCGTCCCCTGGGTCCACTGCTGAGCCAGGCTCGAGATGGCGTTCGCCTGCGCGACGTTCTTGGCGGAGGCCCCCTTGTCGACGATGGGGGCGGCGTCACCCTTGACCCAGGCCGGGTAGTCGGTTCCGGCGTTCTCCAGCTCGGCGACGGTCGCGGTGCTGACCGAGCCCGATGTCTGCAGGGTGTGGATCGTCCCCGACCTGACGCTGACCTCGTCGACATCCAGGAACGTGGGGGTGACGAGGGGGCCGGAGGGGCAGTTGTCCCCAACGCACTCGTAGCCGGACGGCGGGGCCTGGGTGGGAACCGGGGTCTCCGCGAGTACGACGTCGCCGATCACGGTGCCGGGAAGGCTGATCGAGGTCGGGTCGCCGGGGAAGAGCCCGAGGCTCCCACCGGACTGCGCGGTGGCGGCGCCAGCCGAGTTCGCGAAGTCGAGATGGACGGTGGCCGTGGATCGGGACGTCCCGAGCGCCGTCGGGTCGCGGGCGATCTGCCCGGCCGGGACGGTCTGCCCGATGGCGGTGTCGTAGTCCGGGATCCAGTTGCCGGCGCTGAAGACCGTGTCGTCGACCACCTGGAGGTAGGCCTCGGAGCCCGCATCGGTGTAGTAGGTGAGGACGGGGGTCGGTCGGTTGACCAGGTCGCCGCCGGGCGCCACGATCGAGCTGAATCCGACGGTGGCGAGCGAGCCCGCGACGCTGCCTCCAAGTCCCCTGCCCGGGCCGTGGAAGAGGAAGTCCGAGAGGTCGGTGGAGGTGAGCGGCGGGATCACGACCGCGGCGGCCACCACGCCGATCGACGCGATGGAGAGCGAGGCGAGGTAGCGACCCCGCAGGCCCTCCAGGGTCGGCACCCGGCGGCCCCGCCAGTGGACGGCCAGCGAGCTGAGCTCAGCCAGGCCGATGACGAGGAGGGTGGCGAGCAGCGCGGAGATCTCGGCCAGCCCGATCGATGACCCCGGCCCGGCGGTGAGGGTGATCGAGGGTGCGTTGAGCACGTTCACGGCGAGGACCACCAGGGCGGGCAGCACGGCGAGGACCCCGCGGTGCTCCCGGAATGCCACCCAGCCCAGCCAGTACCCGCAGGCCCAGACGATGGTCGAGAGACCGACCATGAAAGCCCACTGGATGAAGTAGTCAGGGCCGGTGGCCAGGAGCCCGCCGAAGGCCTGGAGGATGTATTCACCGACGGTGTGCTGGACCCCGAGGTGGCTCACCGAATGCGGCAGCAGGCCGATGGTGGTGGGGACGACGACGGCAGCGCAGAGGGGGATGGCGAGTCCCAGCGCGGCGAGCCGTCGGATGCCCGAGCGGCCCAGCAGGATGGCTTCGATGACGGCCACGACGGCGACCAGGAGGGTTGCCTGGGCACCCCCGATCCAGCCGCCGGCGAGCACCGCCGCGGTGGTCGCGAGGATGAGACCGAGGGCGATGAGGTAGGCACCGATCCCGGCCGGTGCCACCGGCTCCGTCCGCGCCGCGACGAACACCTCTGACCGGCTCGGGGACCGGCCCCGCGCCGCCGTCCGATCCCGGACAGGCTGGGGCCGCGATCCGGCGGGTGGCGCGCCGGGAACGGCCACGGCCCCGACCAGGTGGCCACCGGGAGCAGCACCGGACCCGAAGCTCTTCATGGAGCCGTCAGCTCAGCTCCGCCACCGCTCGCTCACATCCCCGCGGCGCGGGAGCGCCCGACCGCCGAGAGGGCGTCACCTCGCCGGACGATCCACCAGTCGAGGGCGAGCCGCCAGGCGGGACCGACGCGCAGCGGCGGCCCCGACGCTCCGAAGCTGACCGGATCGACCATGACGGCGAGGTGCCGTTGACCGCGCGCTCCCACCTCGACCAGGGCCTCCACCCAGTCGGGCTCCCTGTCGCTGGTCACCACGATGAGCCCACCCCGGCCCTCCCAGCCGCGACCGTGGGCGGCGATCGTCTCCGCGATGGGGCGGCGCCCCTGGTCCTGAGCGGTGGCGAGGAACTCGAGGATGCGCAACCGCTGGGTGTCGCCCCGGCCCGGGCCGATGGCGGTGCCCAGCCGGTCGTTGGTCACCAATCCGACCGCCTGACCCCGGGCGAGAGCCGAGTGGCAGATCGAGGCCGCCAGCGACACGGCATATTCGAGCGTGGACTCGGGCGCCTCCCCGAAATGGATGCCTCGGCTCAGGTCGAGGATGACCATCACGTCCGAGCTCTGCTGCGATTCGTAGAGGCGGCTGATCAGCCGCCCGGCGCGCGCCGTGGACGGCCAGTGAATGCGGCTCATCCCGTCATCCGGCGAGTGGTCGCGGACGGAGGAGATGTCCGGGGGGACGTCGAGCCCGCGGCCGTGGGGGATCTCCCCGAAGGAACCCCCCGTCCAGATGGGGCGGAGCACGGCATCGACCTGGTGGATCGCGGGGTAGACGGTCACGGCGCCGGTCTCCGCGAGCCGCACCGTCTTGTGGAACAGGCCAAAGGGGTCGCCGAGGCGGATCTCCAGGGGTCCGAAGGCCAGCTTGCCCCGCTTGGTGAAGACGCCTCGCGCCGTCCAGGCCACCGCCCCGCCGGGATTGAGGGCGCAGGCACGCCCCGGTGCATAGCCCGGTATCCGGGTCCGATCGTGGACCTCGCAGTAGGGGACGGTCAGGACACTCCGGTTGCGGAGGGTGAATCGCTCTGTGAACGCCTCCCCCACCATGTGAGCCCCCTCGGGTGTCTCCCGGTGAACCTCCAGGCGCCGGGCGAGGATCTGGGACCACACCCAGGCCACGACGAGGAGCAGGAGCAGGACATAGGCGAGGGTGAAGGCGAGCTGGACGCCGGTGATGCCGGCGAAGACGCTGAGGACGACGAAGACGGCGAGAAGGGGCGCCTTGCTGCTCATGCCAACCGCTGTGTCACCGTGGGGACGGCCTCGGCGGCGAGGATCTCATCGATGACGCTGGAGGGGGTCACGCCACGGAGCTCGGCGTTCGGCGTGAGGATCACCCGGTGGGTGAGCACCCCGGCCGCCAGCCCCTTGAGGTCGTCCGGGAGCACGAAGTCGCGACCTCTGGAGGCGGCCCTGGCCTGGGCCGAGTGGAGGAGGCCGAGGCTGCCCCGCGGGGAGGCCCCCAGAGCGACGTCAGGGTGCCGGCGAGTCCGCTGCACCAGCCGCACGCAGTATTCCTTGAGGGTCGGGTCGCAGTACACCTCCGCGCAGGCCGTCTGGCACTCGGCGAGCTCCGCGGGGCTGGTGACGGCGAGCAGGTCGTCGAGCGGCGATGAGGTCTGGAAGCGGTCCAGCATCGCCACCTCGTCGTCGAGGGGCAGGTAGCCGAGGTCCACCTTGAAGAGGAAGCGGTCCACCTGGGCCTCGGGCAGCGGGAAGGTGCCCCCCAGCTCGATGGGGTTCTGGGTGGCGAGGACGATGAAGGGCTCGGGAAGGCGGTGGGTCTGACCATCCACCGTGACCTGGTCCTCCTCCATCGCCTCGAGCAGGGCCGACTGGGTCTTCGGGGAGGCGCGGTTGATCTCGTCGGCGAGCAGCACCTGGGTGAACACCGGGCCCCGGCGGAACTCGAAACCGGTCGTGCGCGGGTCGTAGATCGACACCCCGGTGACGTCGCCGGGGAGGAGATCGGGAGTGAACTGCACCCGTTCGAAGGAGCAGCCGCTCGCCCGGGCGAGTGCCTTGGCGAGCATGGTCTTGCCCACGCCGGGGACATCCTCGATGAGGATGTGGCCCCGGCAGAGGAGGGCGAGGACGCACAGCTCGATCTCGGCATCCTTGCCGACGATCACGGTGCCGACGCAGTCGACCAGCCGCTTGACGAGGTCGTGCACCCGTGCCGGCATCGAGCCTTCCTCCCATGCGCCGCTGAGCCTGACTCGGCGCCTGGCCAGTATACGAGGCGATCTTTCTGAGCCCTGAAACGCGGATTGAGCCACCAAGGTTCACGTTGACTTCCCCCGGATCCACCCCGGCCGTCGGACCCCCGGACGGATGGGACAGAGGGAAGAAGCGAGGGGAACGAGACAAGCGCGCCAAAGTCCCTGTACACTGGTAAACGTCCGACGAGGTCAAGGCGTCGGGGTCAGCGCGTGCGCTGACGGGAAAGGGAGGAACGACGATGGCTCAGAACGAGGACCAGATCCTGACGACCGGGGAAGCGGCCGCCCTCTGTGGCGTCTCGCGGTCGACACTCCGGCGCGCGGTGGCTCAGGGCCACCTGCAGGCCTGGCACACCCCGGGAAAGCATCTCCGCTTCACCCGGTCGGCATGCCTGGACTTCGCCAGGTCCCTGGGTCGGGTCGACCTGGTGGGCCAGGCGTATGCCGGGGCCGTCCAGGAGCCGATCGCCCGCTGACCTGCGGGTCGGAGCTCCGGGGGGCGGGGAGCGGCAGCGACAGGTGCGCCGGCGGGGAGGTTTGCCCGGGCACCTGCGCTGCGAGGGATGATCCGCGCGTGCGGATCATCGGGCTGACCGGCGGGATCGCGACCGGCAAGTCGACGGTGGCGGCCATGCTTGCCGATCGCGGCGCCGCGGTGGTCGATGCGGACAGGATCGCCCGCGAGGTGGTGGAGCCGGGGACGGCCGGCCTGGAGGCCGTGGCCGGCGCCTTTGGCCCCGAGGTGATCACCGCCTCCGGGGAGCTCGATCGCGTGCGGCTGGCGGGCATCGTCTTCGCCGACCCGGAGAGCCGCCGCCGTCTCGAGGCTCTCACCCATCCCCTGATCCTGGCTCGAATCGCCGACCGGGTCACCGGTCTCGCGCTCTCGGGACCACCGCTCGTCGCCGTCGACGTGCCCCTCCTCTTCGAAGGCGGCCGCCAGGCCGACTTCCCAGGCGGGGTCCTGCTCGTCTACGCCGCTCCCGCGATCCAGCTCCGGCGACTGCGCGAGCGGGACGGGCTCGGTGACGAGGCCATCCGGCAGCGGCTCGCCGCCCAGCTTCCCATCGAACAGAAACGCGGGCTCGCCACCTGGGTGATCGACAATGGGGGCAGTCGAGCGGACACAGAAGCCGCCGTCGATCGCTGGTGGCGGGGCAACGTCACCCTGGAGGGCCCTGTTTGAGCTCGCTTCCGCGCTCCGGGAAGCTTCCGCCTGTCCCGGTGGAGCCGCACGACCAGCCGACCGCCGGGGCGACGCGTGGCGCCGGGGCCGGCGCCTGGTTTCTCCTCGGCGCGGCGGTGGTCGGACTGGGCATCGCGACCTACCTGACCACCCTCCATTACGCGGGGGTCCAGCCGATCTGCACCACCGGCGGCTTCATCAACTGCGGGTCGGTCCTGAAGAGCAGCTACTCGGTGGTGCCGGGGACCTCCATCCCGGTGACCGTCCCGGGGATGATCTGGTTCGTCGTGAGCGGAGCGGTCGCCGTGGTTTCGATCCGGTGGGCCCGACGCGGGCTCGAGGAGCCGGAGTGGCTGCGCCCCGCCTATCTGATCTGGTGCGTGCTGGGGCTCGTCTCCGTCCTCTACTTCGTCTTCGCCGAGCTGGTCAAGCTCCACGAGCTCTGCGAATGGTGCACCGGCGTGCATATCCTGGTCTTCCTCAGCCTGCTGGTGGCGATAGCGCGTGTCCAGCCGGCGAGAGCTTCAGAAAGAGGTTTGTGATGCCCCGACCCTCCAAGCGCCGCCGGGAGGAGCTATCCGCCGGCACCGTCACCCGACCGCGAACGGCGGACGGCACTCGCCCGACGCCGTCGACGCCCCGACCGCGAACCCCGGAGGGCACTCGCCCGACGCCGTCGACGCCGTCCCGCTACCGCACTCAGCGCGTCGAGGCGCCGCGGCCCTGGTGGCAGGACCCCCGGGCCTGGGGAAGCGGGGTCACCTTCGTGGTGGTCGTGGTGGTGGTCGTCTTCATTATCTTGGGGACGCGTCCCGCCGCCAAGGGCACCTCCCCGTCGAGCGCGGACCTGGTGCCGGCATCGGTGCTCAGCGCCGTCATCGGCGTCAGCCCCACCGTCTCCACCTCGATCGGAGCAGGCGGGGTGACCGACCCCCTCGAGGCCATCTCCGGTTCCCCGTCGGCGCTGACCGGCTCCGACGGCAAGCCCGAGGTCTTCTACGCCGGCGCCGAGTACTGCCCGTACTGCGCCGCCGAGCGCTGGAGCCTGGTGGTCGCGCTGAGCCGATTCGGGAGCTTCAGCGATCTCCACACCACCACCTCGTCGAGCACGGACGTCTACCCCAACACCGACACCTTCTCCTTCTACGGCTCCAGCTACTCGAGCTCCTACCTGGACTTCGTACCGGTCGAGACCGCGGACCACAGCGGGAACCCGCTGCAGACGCCGTCGGCCGCGGAGGAGACGCTAGTCACCACCTACGACACCAGCCCCTACTCGGCCACCTACGGCGGCATACCGTTCCAGGACTTCGGAAACCGCTACGTCGTGAGCGGCACCGGCGTCCCCCCGCAGGTGCTCCAGGGGATGAGCTGGGCGCAGATCGCCGCCACCCTGACCGACCCCACCAGCAAGGTCGCCCAGCCGATCATCGGGAACGCCAACTGGCTGACCGCCGGGATCTGCAAGCTGACCGGCGACCAGCCGGGTTCGGTGTGCAGCGCCGCTCCGATCGCCTCCCTGGAGAGCGAGCTCGGCTCCTCCTGATCGGAGCTAGCTAGCTCGGGGTCGGCGTCGGGCTCGCGGACGCAGAAGCCTTCGCGGAGGCGGAGGCGGAGGCGGAGGCGGAAGCTGAAGCCGACGCGGATGCGGAAGCCGATGCCGACGCGGAGGCCGAGGGGCTCGGCGTCGCGGTCGGGCTCGGGGTGGGCGTCGGGCTGGCGCTCGGAATCGGCTCGGTGGGCGGTGGCGGGCAGTTGGCGAAGGCAAAGGGGGTCGCGGTGGGAGTCGCCCCCACGACGGGCGTCTCCCAGGGCGTGTAGGAGGGGCAGGGAGGTGGGGTTGGTACGTTGCTGGAGTGGCCACCGGCGCCGATCGCGAACGAGATGGCGATCACGACCGCCCCGACCAGGACGGTGGCGACGAACAGGATGGCGCCCCATTCACGGCGGAATAGCCCAATCATCCGAATGCTCCCCGAAGCGCGGGCGCCCGGCCCAGTTCGCGAGCCAGGCGCACATTGGTGGTCAGCCAGCCGTCGAGAGTGCCCACATCGAGCAGCTCGCCTTCGAACTCGAGGCCCCAGACCTCCTCGCCCGCCGCGAGCAGGGTGCCGATGCCGTCGGTGAGCTGGATCTCCCCGCCATCCCCGGCCGGGGTGCGGCGCAGGGCGCCGAAGATCCCGGGAGAGAGCACGTAGCGACCCATGATGGCAAGGTCTGATTGAGCCTCTTCAGGCTTCGGCTTCTCCACGACCGCGGTGACCTGGTGGAGGCGGCCCCGGCTCGCGCCCACGGTGGCACAGCCGTAGCGGGAGATCTCGTCTCCAGAGACCCGCATCAGCGCGAGCACGGTCGACTGGACCCCGTCCCAGGCCTTGCGGAGCTGGGCGAGGATCGGGGGCTCGGCGTGCGAGAGATCGTCGGGGAGCATGCAGAGGAAGGGATTGTCGCCGACAACATCGGCGGCGCAGAGTACCGCGTGCCCCAGCCCGAGCGGCTTCTCCTGGAGCACGTAACGGATGTTGGCCATGTCCTGCGAGTGGCGCACCGCAGCCAGCTCGGCCTTCTTGCCGCGCGCCTCGAGGACCTTCTCCAGCTCCGGCTGGCGCTCGAAATGGGCCTGGATCAACTCCTTGCCGTTGGCGATGACCAGGACCATCTCATCGGCACCGGCCGCCATCGCCTCCTCGATCGCCCACTCGATGACCGGGCGATCGACCACAGGGAGCATCTCCTTGGGGAGAACCTTGGTGGCGGGGAGGAAGCGGGTGCCCAATCCGGCGGCGGGGACCACGCAGTGGCGAATCGTGCCCATCGGCCGGGCATTGTCTCCATTTGGGGCCACCGCGCGCAGCGGCCCGTTCACCGGGCCGCTCGAAAGGCGGGGCCGAACAGCCTCGCGCACCTCTCCGAGTACGATCCGAACCCATGCTCGACGTTCGCACCGAGCTGATCCGAGCGGTCCGCGCCGTCCTCACCGCGGCAGGTGTCGATGACCAGGTCGAGGCGATTGTCGACCGTTCCGCCCGGCCCGAGTTCGGCGACTTCTCGACCCCCGCCCCGCTCCGCGCCGCCCGGGTGCTGCGACGGCGCCCGATCGAGATCGCGGAGGAGCTGCGCGGGCTGCTGGAGGGGCTCCACCTCCCCTTCGTGACCGCCTGGACGGTCAGCCCGCCCGGCTACGTGAACTGCCGGCTGGACGATCGCCCGTGGGCGACCGCGGTCATCGATCAGGCGCTGGCGCTGGACCGGGACACCCCGCTGCTCGTCCCCGGGGAGGCTACGTCACCGGGACGGACGCTGGTGGAGCACACCGCGACCAATCCCAACAAGGCGGCCCATGTCGGCCACCTGCGCAACGCCTGTATCGGCGACAGCGTGGCCCGCATCCTCCGGCGCCTCGGCC
>Ga0187875_10000420_pt1 | contig 36206 bp, 21 predicted proteins | sample June2016WEW_17_1_2_FD_132978 | JGI IMG/M metagenome (GOLD analysis project Ga0187875, IMG submission 132978) | Peatland microbial communities from SPRUCE experiment site at the Marcell Experimental Forest, Minnesota, USA - June2016WEW_17_10 | ecosystem: Environmental > Terrestrial > Soil >...
AAGCGATGTTCCATAGAAGCCGACGGAGTGGATAGCGGGCCATGCGCGCCTCTGGCTTTTTCAGTATACAGTTGGCAGACCTGTTGCCGGTTGCAGCCTCACAAAGGCGGGTTTGCGGCTATAATGGCGCGCACCCATGGCGCTCGCCTCTGGTACGAAACTTGGACCTTATGAAATTCAATCGCCGCTCGGCGCGGGCGGGATGGGAGAAGTGTATCGGGCGCGGGATACGCGGCTTGATCGCACGGTAGCGGTTAAGATTCTGCCTTCCCATCTTTCCGAGAATCTCGAGGCGAGGCAGCGCTTCGACCGGGAGGCGCGGACGATTTCGTCCGTGAATCATCCCAATATTTGCACTCTCCACGATGTTGGCCACCAGGATGGGATCGACTACCTGGTGATGGAATATTTGGAGGGCGAGACGCTGGCGGATCGTTTGCGCAAGGGACCGCTGCCCATCGAGCAAGTCCTGAAATACGGAATCGAGATCTGCGAAGGACTGGATAAAGCGCATCGCAACGGTGTAGTGCACCGCGATCTGAAGCCGGGCAACATCATGCTGACCAAGACCGGTGCGAAGCTGATGGACTTCGGGTTGGCAAAGGCGTCGGTTGGGGGCTCAGGCGTAAATTCCGCCGTGGTTTCAGGCCTGACGGCCACGCTGACTGCGCCGCCGGGAAGTCACCCGCTGACCGCGCAGGGCAGTGTGGTAGGCACGTTCCAGTACATGGCGCCGGAGCAAGTGGAGGGGCGCGAGGCCGACCCGCGATCTGACATCTTCGCGCTGGGTGCTCTGCTGTACGAAATGGCGACCGGCAAGCGAGCATTCGAGGGCAAAACCGCGGCCAGCGCGATGGCCGCTGTTCTGGAACGAGAGCCGCCTGCAATTTCTTCGGTGCAACCGATGACGCCACCGGCGCTTGAGCGATTGGTCAGTACTTGTCTGGCCAAGGATGCGGATGAGCGCTGGCAGACGGTGCACGACGTCAAGCTTCAGCTCAGGCAGATTGTGGAGGGCGGATCGCAGGTGAGTGCAAGTGGAGCGGCGGCTGCGGTTGCGCCAACCCGCAAGCATCCAAGCACGCTGGCGTGGGCCGTGGCGGCAGTGCTGGGCGCGGTTGCGGCGGGTGCACTGTTGATGGTGTATGCCGGCAGCCAGAAGCAATTGCCTGTGTTGACGCTCGCGATCAATCCTCCGGAGAAGACTCATTTCAACTTGTCCGGGGACGACTCAGGTCCGGCGGTGATCTCTCCGGATGGGCGCTATGTCGTATTTTCGGCGGCTGGCAGCACCGGTACACAGCTCTATCTGCGCCCGCTCGATTCGGCCTCGGCACAACCCATGCCAGGGACAGAGGGCGCGACGTTTCCGTTCTGGTCTCCTGACAGCAAGTCAATTGGGTTCTTCACCGGCAGCAAGCTGAAACGAACCGATGTGGGTTCGCAGGCGCCGATTGCGCTGTGCGATGTGTCGATGGGGCGTGGCGGGAGCTGGGGTCAGGATGGAACGATCATCGCGGCGTTGACATTCAGTTCTAGTATTTCGCAGATACCAGCCGGGGGCGGCACACCTACGCTGATCACCAAGTTGGACAATGCGAAATATACTTCGCACCGGTGGCCGTATTTTCTGCCCGACGGAAAGCATTTTCTCTACAACGCGGTGAATCACAATTCGCCCACCAGTCCGGATACCGGCGTGTTTTTTGCGTCGCTGGATGGCTCGGAGAACCGCCTCTTGTTCCACACAACTTCCAGTGCAATTTACGCGAATGGATATTTGCTTTCGGTGCGGGACAACGCCCTGGTGGCGCAGCCATTCGATCCGTCGCGGGGGAAGTTCACAGGAGAAGAGCGCGCCTTAAACGAAAACGTGAGTCTCGACGGCGGACTGTGGCGAGCGAACCTGAGCGCATCGAATGTTGGCGTGCTGGTTTATGCTTCCGGCTATGCCTCGGGGACTCAGTCCATGACATGGTTCGACCGGGGCGGAAAAGCGCTGGGGACGGTGGGGGAGCGCGGCGGCTACACTGAGTTGAATCTCTCGCCGGACGAGAAAAGGGTTGCCGTCACCGATGGAAATACTGCGGCGGCGACGATCTGGGTTCACGATCTGCAAAGCAAACTTAAGACGCGGCTGACATTCGGCAGCGGAGTGGAGAGATTCCCGGTGTGGTCGCACGACGGGAGGCGGGTCGCCTTCACTTCCGGTCAGGCAAAGCAGATTTCGGTGATCGATGTGGGCGGTGGCGTGGCGGCGCAAACTTTGTTGACGGTGCCGGACGGGAGTCTGGACATGCTTGCCGACTGGTCCGCCGACGGACGCTTTTTGCTATTCAACCAGGGCATTGGGATGAACCAACAGGTGTGGGTGCTGCCGCTATTCGGTGACCGCAAACCATTTCAATTTGGCGAGCAGAACGGGCTGATCACGCAAACAGGAGCTTTCTCGCCGGACGGACGGTGGGTGGCATACCAGTCGGTGGAGAATGGGCAATTACAGATCTTTGTTGCACCGTTCCCTTGGACGGGAGCGAAGTGGCAGGTTGCAGCCGGCGCATTTCCCAGTTGGCGGGCAGACGGTAAGGAAATTTACTACTACGATTTCACGGGGATCGGGGCCTCGGAAGTGGACGGCTCCGGATCGGCGTTTCGCGTCAGCGGTAGCAAACACTTGTTCTCAGTCACGATGCGAGGGCTGAGCCGGGAATACTCGGCGACGCATGATGGGCAGAGATTCCTGGCAATCAGCGAGACGGAAGGCAGTTCGCAGTCGCTGAATCTGGTGCAAGACTGGACGGCTGAGTTGAAGAAGAAGTGACGCTCTGTGCTGCTGGCAGGCCAACTTACCGGTGTCGGGAGGAAATTCGTGCGATCCGATGTATTCTGCAACGGCAACGGATTTCACATGGGCATCCTAGGTAAATGTTGGACTAAGCGATTGGGGAGAGCGGCAGCTGAGGACTAAGTTGTATGTTTTCAGGGGATTTCGCATTTGTTTCTGGCGATTCGCCGGACTGCAAAATTTATCGAGCGGCTTCCATTCCCGGTAGTTAAATTGCTCAAAAAGAAGTTGGGTTGGTACATTCTGAACCTGCAATCCAAGGGTCAACTGTAAATAAGGATTGGTTCTGTGTTGCCCCCCGCGTCTTCGGAGCTTAAGGGTAGGTTATGGCGCACAAGGACGTTTTCTGGATGGCTTGCGATTCGACCGAGCAGTTGAGGGCCGAATATGGGCCGTTCCACACGCGCGAAGAAGCGGAAGTGGAAGCGCGCAAACTCGGCTTCGGCTACCTGCTGCGTTATGAGCACATTCTGGGTCCGGACGAAGAAATCGAAGAAGTGCGCTGCGTATTTATCGAACTGCAGGACGGCCCGGCTGTGCCGAGGCCCGGTGTGACTTTTCACACGCGCTGCGCTTCGTGTGGCGAAGCCGCGACGCATGATCTGGGGTGGAAGGCGGAAGTCTGGGCTGATATCCACGAATTCGAACACAGCCGCCACAAAGTCCGCCTCTTCGAACACACGCGTGCAGAAGGTCTACGCGAGATTGGCGACTGGCGGGGCAGCGCGGCGTAGAATTTCACCTCCATCGCTTCCGCGTTCAGAGAGAGCACGCGCAAAAAAAGTTAATGCAAAAAAGGGTCGATGGCATTTGCCACCGACCCTTTAGCGTTGAGTGCGAAATACACTACAGCCGAAATTCAGTCACGGTCCGCGTCTGTTGTTTTCTTGCTGATCAGTTGAACGCCAGTCTTGGGATAAGGCTTGTCGTCCCCCATGATGCCCCGCCACAGGATCCGGTTGAATTGATCAGAATTAACCATGTCAGGGTGATTGAAGTTGAAGCCCTTGGTCGCCTGCGCCCACCATTTACCGTCGTGTAAGGATTTGACGAAAGCGGTGACTGGCCGTTTTCCGGGGTTGCTGCATTCCGGTACCAGAGTCGGATCAACGGGAGGCTGACACAGGATACCCGGGATGGGTGCGGTGAAAGGCTGCAGATTGGGTTGTTTTACGAATACATCAGACATCGGGAGAGCGTTCGCGTCGTTGAGGCCGAGGTGATCAACGCCGAGAATGTCTTCAATCGTGCGAAGCACGTTCGTAGAGTTGTACGTGGTGTGAATAACGCCGCCGCTCAAAGTGTAAGGAGAAATCACGAACACCGTTGAGCGATGCGCGTCCACATGATCCGGGCCATTCTGCGCGTCATCTTCGACGACAAAGATCGCCGTATCTTTCCAGTAGGGTGAGTTGGTGACAGCTTCGACCAGGCGGCCAACGGAGTAGTCATTGCTGGCCATCTGCGAGAGTGGATTCTCCAGGCCTGCTGCGTTCGACCCGAAGTTGCCGAAATGGTCGTTCATCATATCGACTATTTCGAAATTGGGTAGATTGCCTTTCTTGACATACTCGGTGAACTCTCGATTCCACTCTTCGAAACGGTAAACATCGGGGGTGTTGAGATCCCATCCACGATAGTAAACGTCGGTTTTATCAAGCAGAGACTTGCGCACGGGCACTGCCTGCACGACTTTCTGCTTAAACGCGTCGCGCACGATCGGGATGTAGAAGGGAGCTCCCGCCGAAGGGACAACGTAGTAGTTTTCGTCGGCGTAGAGGCCGTAATGGCGGATTGTTTTTCCGGCGCGCATTGCGCTATCCCAGATGTAGCCGCCGACGGCGTCGGCTTTCAGGTCATCTGCGCCTTCGTCAGCGGTGATGTCTTTCGTCCCCGGTTCAATGGACGAACCGCCAGTGGGATCGAACAAGGTGGTAATGCGCACCGTGCTCGGACTTGGCGTTCCAGTGGTCGTATCTGGCAGGGCAATGCCGATGTTGCGTGGATTGCCGTTCCAATCGAAGGGGATGTTGTAGTTGGCATTGCCATAGCCGACGAGCACGTTCTTCACCGTGACATCATTGGCATGGCCTTGCATATCCCAGTTCCAGCCGTCGCCGCTCACGTCGCCCGCGTCGTAGTAATTGTCGAGCAACGCGAACTGTGTGGCAAGCAGATGTTCGTTGGGCGTGATGGGTTGCGGAAACTGCACTCGGGTCGGATCGCCGTTGCCCTGCGGTAGGTCACCGAGGATCTGGTCGTAGGTGCGGTTTTCCTTCTGTATGTAGATCACGTGTTTGATTCGGCTGTGCAGGAACGCCATCATGGGATCGTGTTGGGGATTATTGAAGCCATTGTTGGCATCCACCAGGCTCGAGAGGTAGCTGAGCGTGTTGGCGTCGGGGATGGGGATGGTAAGGAATCCCGCTTTGATCAACGCCAAAATGTATTCGTTGCGCGATGTGGGATTCGGTGGCGGGCACATGTACTGCAAATACTGCGGCGGGATGCCTTGCCCACCGCAGTCATTGCGGTACTCTAGATTGGGGCCGGCATTCGCCTTCATGTTGACAACGTAGAGCTTCGTGCCGTCGGCGCTGACCGTCACCGAACTCGGATACCATCCCGTGGGGATGCGGCCGAGCAGTTGTTGCGTGGCCACGTTGATGACACCGACAGCGTTCTCACCACCGAGCGTGACGTAGAGACTCTTTCCGTCAGGGCTGAGCGCGAGAGAGTTTGGATTGGAGCCCTTGTACTTATATCCGGGTCGAGCAACGGAAATTCGGCTCTTCACGACGTCCTTGATGGTATCGATCACCTCGATCTCATCAAGATCGCCATTGGCCACATAAAGCCGAAGTTGATCGGCCGATAGCAGCATGCGGTTCGGTTCGCCGCCGACTTTAATCACCGTGTACGAACCGGACGGGCTCACGGACAGAACCTGGCCGTCGCGCTGGCTGCTGACATAGGTCTTCGCCGTGCTACCGTCGGGGTTCGAAAGCACCACCGGCCAATATGGCATCTCGCCAATGGCGGTACTTTGTCCGGGAACGAAGAACTGAATTTCGCTCGAAACGGCGCGCGTTGAAGTGTTCACGATCGACAGGGAGTCGTTCTGATAGTTGGCCACGTATAACGTGGTGCCATCGGGACTGATCGCCAATCCTGCTGCCACCGCACCGAACGGCATGTACATATCCTGCGCGATCCAGTTGTTGTTGATTGGGGTCGTGCTGAACAGTCCGCCGGTCGGATACTGCTGGATGGGCACGTCTTCTGGCTGGTCATGACCCAGGAGCACGAACGGAGCGTTCGGCACATAGTTACCATCAGCGCTTGCGCCGGTGTTCGCATTCATATAGATCTCAACGCGATCGTCGATGCCCCCAGCGACGTAGAATTTAGTGCCCGAGGGGTCCCAGATCAAACCGTGATAGGTGTTGGGAATGTTGATTTGCTGCTTCATCACCGGTTGCGCGCCGCGAACGTCGAAAAGGAAAACCCACTCCGCATTTGGCGTCGTAGTTGACGACGGCTGGCCCGTCAAGGGATCGAGCGCAGCCCATAGGATTGGAGTGCCATCGGCTCCTTGAGTGTAGAACCCGGTGTTATAGCCGGTGGTGGAGATGAGTAAGGCGGTGCCGTCAGGACTGAGCGCACTATTGACTGCACCGTTGGCGTCGGCCGAACCATCGGGGCGAAGTCCGGTCGGTAAACCCTGGAAAACCGAGCCGGGCGCCGCCGTAGGAGTGATGTAAAAGCCATCTGGCAGGAGGTTGCCGCCCACTCCGGCTTCCGACCGCTGAGCATTTGCCACAGCTGGGAGCATCAGGCAGAGAAACAAAACGACTAGATTGCAAATCCGAAAACGAATACTCGTTCGCATGGGGGCTCCTTATTTTGTTGATTTGAAAGTCACGATCTCAGAGGCGCCGAGGACCATGATTTTTTGCTGACTCTGGAAGTGGCCGCAATTGTACCTCTCTTTTATGTTTTTGCGGTGTTGTGCAAAACCTGCGGTGGGAGGGGGCTTAGCTCGATGAAGACGATACGGCTTTTCCGGACGGAAGGTACTGCCTCATCACGGACGGTAAAGGGTTACTGGCTGCAGCTGCTCAATGGGGGCGTTGGGCGCGACGTGCCTGGCTAACGTCACGCCGGATGGCGCGCATTTTACTTACATCCTCCAGAGAGTCTATTCGACGTTGTACCTGGCAGACGGGCTTCATTAGACTTCTGGCAACAATTGGGGCCGAACACGATATAATCACGCCCACGCATGGCCCTTTCCTCTGGCACAAAACTTGGTCCTTATGAAATCCAGTCGCAGCTGGGCGCGGGCGGGATGGGCGAGGTTTACCGAGCGACAGATACGCGGCTGGATCGCATTGTAGCCATCAAGGTTCTCGCAACGCATCTTTCTTCATCGCCTGAACTGAAGCAGCGCATGGAGCGCGAGGCTCGGACGATTTCTTCCTTGAACCATCCCCACATCTGCCACCTCTATGACATCGGGTCGCAGGATGGCACCGACTATCTGGTGATGGAATTCCTGGAAGGCGAGACGTTGGCGGAGCGTCTGCGCAAGGGTGCACTGCCGATCCCCGAAATTTTGAAGATCGGAATCGCCATCGCGGAAGCGCTGGCGGTCGCGCACCGGCAAGGCATCGTGCATCGCGATCTGAAGCCGGGAAACATCATGCTGACGCAAGCGGGCGCGAAGCTGATGGACTTCGGGCTGGCAAAACCGCTGGGCGTGCAGAATTCCGGTGTGGTATCGGGATCTGTGCCGTCGTTCACTGCGGCGGCGACGATGAGCGGGCCAAGTCCGCTGACTCCGCTGACGACGGCAGGGAGCATTATCGGGACAATCCAATACATGTCGCCGGAGCAGATCGAGGGCAGAGAAGCGGATGCTCGCTCAGACATTTTTGCATTGGGCGCGGTTCTGTACGAGATGACGGCGGGAAAGCGGCCGTTTTCGGGGAAGAGTCAAATCTCATTGGCGTCCTCGATTCTCGAGAGCGATCCGGAGCCGATCAGCTCGCTCAAGCCACTCACTCCCACTGCCTTTGAACATGTGGTGACGACTTGTCTGCAGAAGAATCCGGAGGATCGTTACCAGACGGCGCATGACATTAAGCTGGAGTTGCAGTGGATTGCGTCGAGCAAGTCAGTTTCCGCCGTGGCCTCGACGCCAGACGCGCCCTCGCCAGTTCGTGGCCGCGAGCGGCTGGGGTGGGCGGCTGTGGCGGCTGCGATCGTAGCGGGCGCCGTGGCTGGAATGTTCCTCTACCATCCAGTCCAGCCGGTGCGGGCTATTCGCACGGTCATCAACCCTCCTCCGAACGCCACGTTTCGCCTGACGGACGATGCCGCAGGCCCGCCGGTGCTGTCCCCGGATGGTTCAGCGCTTGCTTTTGCGGCGACAGGATCGGACGGCAAGACAGCGCTATGGATTCGCCCGATGAACTCGCTGGAGGGACATGCTCTGCCGGCCACCGATAACGCCATTTTTCCCTTCTGGTCGCCGGACGGCCGTTCGCTTGGATTTTTCTCCGACGGCAAGTTGAAGACGGTTGATGTCAATGGCGATGCGGTGCAGATTATCTGCGACGCGCAAGTGGGGCGTGGAGGGGCGTGGGGGCCGGGCGGAGTGATCGTGTTCTCGCCGAGCCCGAGTTCGCCACTCGTGCGCGTCAGCGCCAGCGGGGGTAGTCCACTGGCGATCACGAAGCTCGATGAGAACCAGCACACTTCTCATCGCTGGCCGTATTTTCTCCCCGATGGCAAGCATTTTCTTTATCTGGCGATTCATCACGATCCTTCGAAGTCGGCGAATAATACGCTCTTCTATGCGTCGCTGGATGGGAAAGAGAACCGCGCGCTGTTCCGCTCGCAATCGAACGCGATTTATGCGTGGGGATTTCTGCTGTTTGCGCGCGGGGACCAGTTGATGGCGCAGCGCTTCGATCCGTCGAATGGGAAGCTGGGCGACGAACCGCGAAGCGTGACCAAAGGTGTGATGAACGACCCCGCCACTTGGCATATGGACGCGTCTGCGACGGATGACGGATTGCTCGTATTCGGCAGTGGTGGCAGCGGAGATTTGCAGTTGCTTTGGCTCGATCGCAACGGCAAACAGATTGGTATAGCGGCGGACAAGCTTACAAACCTGCAGATGGCGCGGCTCTCTCCGCAAGGAGACCGCATTGCCCTTCAACTGGACTCGGGTGTAAACGACATCTGGGTGCTTGACGTGGCGCGCGGAGTTAGGACGAGACTGACGTTTGGGCCAATTGCGAACATAAACCCGATCTGGTCGCCGGATGGCGTCTGGATCGCATACTTATCGAGGCGTGGCGAGCATTTCAGCATTTATCGCAAGCGCTCCGACGGGAGTGGCGCGGAGGAGGTACTGGTGACTACGGACGCACAGGTTTTACAGGTAACTCCGGAGGATTGGTCGCGGGACGGCAAGTCCATCCTTTATTCGCAAGCCACTCCCGAAGGGCGCAGGCAAATCTGGATGTTACCACTGGAGGGAGATCGCAAACCGTCGATGGTGTTGGCGCGTGGTTCCAATGGCCAACTCTCTCCGGACGGCCGTTGGCTGGCATACCAGTCGGGTGAGTCTGGGGGGACTGAGGTGTATGTGATGGCCTATGGTGGCGGGCAGGGGAAGTGGCAGGTGTCCGCCAACGGGGGAATGGTTCCGCGATGGAGCAATGACGGCAAGACGCTCTATTACATTGACTCGACGCAAACACTCTCGGCCGTGCCGGTTAAGGAAGCCGGGGGTGCATTGCAATTCGGCGCGGCTGAACCACTCGTCAGCCGATGGACGATCGTGGGACAGCCTTTTTATGATGTCTCTCCGGATGGCAAGAAATTCCTTCTCGATCGGATCGCGCAGCAGGTCAGCCAATCCGTCACGGTCGTTACCAACTTTACTGAGGGATTGAAGAAATAAGTGCTGTCTGACGGTCAAGATTCTAGTGCGACAACTTTGGCACGTCGGCGCGGGCCAGAACCGCACCCCAGGCATCGAGCACATAGACGTCGGTCCAATAGGCGCCCGGTTCGCGGCGCTTGGACGAATCGGGAAGAGTGAAGGTAATTGTGGTGCGGGGCGGGATGCAGCCCGTTACTTGCCGTTGCTCAAATTCCGGACTCTGCGCGGTAAAAAAATCTTGCCGCGGCATTTTGCCGGGCCCGTAGCCCGTGTGCAGCACTACTTCGACCGCGCCCACCAGATTTTCGCAATGCATGGGAACCTGGATTTCCCATTCTTTGGAAGCGGTCTTCTTCACGGTCGCCGCGTCCGCGAAAACGACGACCGGCGGATTACCACCTGGCGAGGTATACCACTCGGGCCAGCGGTGCTCGAATTCAATCGCTGCATCAAAGTAAGCCCGGCTTAACTCACGGTCCCGTTCTTCCCAGCACGGATGCATTGCATAAAGAGATGTTGGGGTACCGCTGGAACTGCGCGCATGCAGCAGATGATGCAATGCGGGGACGAAATCGGGATGATAGCCGGCGCGAGCCATGAGCATGAGGCCGTCGCGGTCAGCCTCCACCTCGAGTTGGCGGCAGAACCGGGCCAGCTTTTCGGAAGCCCCTTGCGAGTCGGTCCATGAAGCGGACGGGAGACCGGGATCGCCCAGCACAATCTCGGTCGCGGCGTCGCTCTCGATGGACTTCTGGTAAAGATAGCGACGGGACCAGTCGCGCCTTTCAACATGCGCAATCTCGTGGGAGAGAATGGCCGCCCACAGGCCCATGCTTGGCCCGGCTAGTTCGGCAAGGCCGCTCTCGACGTAGATTGTTCCATCGGGCGATGAATACGCGTTGAGCTGATCGTCATCCACGATGCGCAGCTCCCATGCGAATCGTTTGCCGGAAGAGATGGGAAGCTGTGCCACGAGCCGTTCGAACACAACACGGCCGGGGGCAGAACGATCCGCGGCTGTGCTCTGCGCAATGAGTTGGGGACGCAGGCGGGCTGCAGTTTGCATGTCGAGATTGAAGTTGGAGGGAACGCGAGTCTCGTCAAGAACTCGCTGGCCGAATACGGAAAATACCCAGAGCAGGCAGAAGCCCACTCTGATGCAGAAGCGTCGCGAGATAAGACTGCAAAGCTCCACGGGGGCTCCTCCGCGGAACAGAAACCCTGATTTCATTATGCGCCGTTTGTCGCAGTTCGCAAGAAGAAATTGGAGAGTTCTTCAAATGCTCGGCGCGAATTTGAGCGAATCTGATTGTAGAGAGCCGGCGGGCTAACGACGAGTGAGCTTGGAGGCTGCTGGTTCGTCGAGCATCCAAAGCAATTTTCCGTCCTCAGGCTGCACCAGTTGTGCGGGGAACGGTGGTCTGTTCTTGCCCTCGAGAATTTGATGGACCATCGTGGCTTTGTCAGGGCCGCTCGCCAGGAAGATCACTTCAACGGCGCGATCCAAAATAGGGAAGGTGAAGCTGATGCGGTGGGTTTTAAACTTCTCGACCCAATTGGCAATGACTAGTCTGGTCGTTTCCTCTAAGCCCTCGGAATCGGGAAACAGGGAGGCAGTGTGTCCGTCAGGACCAAGGCCTAGCAGAATCAAATCAAAACGTGGAAACTGATTGGGTTTGAGCTCGAAGAAGTGTTTGAGTTGTGCTTCGTAATCGGCTGCGACACCGGCCGCATCGGGATTCTCGGCCTTCACGCGGAAAACATTGGCCGCGGGAATCGCGATCTTTGAGAGCAGCGCCTCATTCACCATGCGGTAATTGCTCGCGGGATCGGTGGGCGGGACGTGGCGCTCGTCGCCAAAGAAAAGAAAGGTTCGGCTCCAGGGGAAGTCGGCATAACTGGAGGCGAGCAGGGAATAGAGACTCTTCGGAGTCGAACCGCCCGACAATGCGACTGAAAAACGGCCCTGGGCTCCGATGGCGAGACGCCCGACTCGCGCAAACTCTTCAGCAGCGGCGTGGAAGAGATCAGCGGTCGTGGCGAGGACGTCAATGGTACGAGTGGGGGGCATAGAGATTTGCACCTGGGCTATACCAGGGGGCGCAGAGTCCTGGGACGGAAGCAGGGGTCCTTCGACTCCGCAAGCCGATGCGCTTCGCGTATCGGCTTGCTCCGCTCAGGATGACTCTTTTGATTTTATTTTTCAAAGTTTCTCCAGCGACGGCCGTCGCGTTCCATCAATTCTTCGGACTCCTTCGGTCCCCACGTGCCAGACGGATAGTTCGGGAAATGGCGCGGTGGCAGGGCTTTCCAGACGTCGAGCACCGGGTTGACGATATTCCAGCCAGCTTCGACCATGTCGGCACGCTGAAACAATGTCTGGTCGCCGATCATGCAGTCGTGTAAGAGCCGCTCGTAGCCGGTCGAAGGAGTTTGTCCGAAATAATCGGCATAGGCGAAATCCATGTTGACCTCGCCCAGTTGCATGGCGGTTCCGGGAATCTTGGCAGCGAAGCGCAGCGAGATGCCTTCCTCGGGCTGAATGTGCAGAACGAGTTGATTCGGCATCATGTTTTCGACCGAAGTTTCACGGAAAAGCACGAACGGAGCGCGCCGGAACTGGATGACGACATGCGTATTGCGTCCGGGCAGCCGCTTGCCCGTGCGCAGGTAAAACGGAACACCGGCCCAGCGCCAATTGTCGATCAGCAGGCGCATAGCGACAAACGTTTCGGTACGCGAGTCTGGAGGGACCCCTTCTTCAGAGCGATAGGCAGGCACGTGTTCGCCATCAATCGTGCCTTCGCCATATTGTCCGCGCACCGTTTTGCTGAGCACGTCTTCATTGCTGAAAGGTTGAACCGCGTGTAGTATCTTTGCCTGCTCATCGCGCACCGCATTCGCCTCAAAGGAGATGGGCGGTTCCATCGCAGTGAGCGTGATGAGTTGCATGATGTGGTTTGGCACCATGTCCCGTAGAGCGCCGGCGCCGTCATAGTAGCCGCCTCGACTCTCAACGCCTACGGTTTCGACCACGGAAATCTGCACATGATCGATATAGCGGCGATTCCAGATAGGCTCGAAAATTCCGTTCGCGAAGCGCAGGGCCAAAATGTTCTGAACGGTTTCTTTGCCGAGGTAGTGGTCAATGCGGTAGATCTGATGCTCGTGGGCCACTTTCAGGAGTTGCTGGTTCAAGGTCTTCGCCGAATCGAGATCGTGGCCAAATGGCTTTTCGACGATGACGCGGCGCCAGTGGCCGTTTTCCTCGGTCATCAGTCCAACTTTCGAGAGGCGCTCAACGATGTCGCCGAAAAAGTTGGGAGCAGTCGCGAGGTAGAAGAAAAAGTTGCCGTGGTTGCCGTGCTCCTGATCGACCTTGGAGAGAACCCGCTTCAGATTCGTGTACGTGTCGGGATTGTCGAAATCTCCACTGATGTAGTGAATCCGCTGAACAAAGTCATCCCAGATTTTCTGGTCGATCGGGCCGCTCGCAAATTGCTTAAAGTCTTCGGTGGCTTTCTTGCGGGAGTCTTCATCGCTCATCGCGCTCCGGCCGAGACCAATGATGGCAAAATCGTGAGAAAGCAGTTGCTGGCTAGCCAAGTTATAGAGAGCCGGGATGAGCTTGCGGCGGGTGAGATCGCCGGAGAATCCGAAGATGACCATGGTGCAAGGGTCAGCCACGCGCGCTGCGCGGGGCTTGGTCGTTGCGGGCTTGACGTCAGTAAAGACCATTGGTGTCCTCTTTAGTGCGCGTTGACGTTCCAGGAATCTCGAACCGGTACATTCGCTACTTCTTCGCGGGCGATTTGGGTTCGACGTGACCGCCGAATTTCTGTCGCATCGCAGAAAGCATCTTATCGGCAAATGTGTGTTCCTGGCGCGAGCGAAAACGCGCATAGAGCGAGGCGGTTAGCACCTCGGCCGGAACCGCTTCCTCGATTGCCGCCTGAATCGTCCATCGACCTTCGCCCGAATCTTGCACAAAGCCGCTGTACTCGGCGAGCGTGGGATTTTCGACCAGCGCCATTGCGGTCAAATCGAGCAGCCAGGAACTGATCACGCTGCCGCGCCGCCAGACTTCCGCAATATCGGGCAGGTTGAGATCGTAGCGAATATTCTCGGGCAGCTCTTTGCTGGTCGCGTTCTTGAAAATGTCGAACCCCTCGGCATAGGCCTGCATGATGCCGTACTCGATTCCGTTATGGACCATCTTCACGAAATGGCCGGAACCGGATGGACCGCAGTGGATGTAGCCTTCTTCGGCGGTGCCACCGCGTTTGTCGAAGCCCGGAGTGCGGGGAATGTCACCGCGTCCGGGAGCGAGGGTCTTGAAGATTGGGTCCAGGCGCTGGACGGCTTCTTTCGGGCCGCCGATCATCATGCAATACCCGCGTTCGAGTCCCCAGACGCCGCCGCTGGTGCCGACGTCCATGTAGTGAATACCCTTGGCGGCGCACATTTCGGCGCGGCGAACGTCGTCTTTGAAATACGAGTTGCCTCCGTCGATGATGGTGTCACCCGCCTGCATCCGGGAGAGAAGAGTCTGGACGGTTTTTTCCGTCGGATCGCCCGACGGGACCATGACCCACGCGGCGCGGGGCGCGGACAATTTGCCGACCAGGTCGTCAAGCGATGTAGAGCCGGTTGCCCCTTCACCCGCGAGTTGCTTGACGGCGTCGGGACTGAGATCGGAAACGACCAGCTGATGTCCGCCGCGCATCAGGCGCCGCGTCATGTTCGCTCCCATGCGGCCTAGACCTACCATTCCTAGCTGCATTCGTGCTCCTCGCTTCTTAAGTATTTCCCCAGTGAGTCGGGCAAGAACGCCCGTCTCAGATCTCGACATTTCGGATCGTGATTACTGCAAAACTTTTTGAATCAGTTCCGATAATTTCGATAACCCGGCTCTAACGTCGCTTCCCAGATGAACGCGCAGCGCCCGGCGATTGCGTTCGGACAGGACCGCGAAGTCTCCCCGAGCCTGGGCAGCTTTGACTATGCCGAACGTATATTTCTGCTGCGGGACTGGAAAATCGGCTGCATCATCGCACGTGATCTGCAGAAAAACGCCGCTGTTGGGGCCGCCTTTGTACGCCTGCCCGGTGGAGTGCAGAAACCGCGGACCGAAACCAAGGCAGGTCGCCACGTGTTTGCGATCACGCACAGACATGCGCATTGCTTGGACCAATGTCTCGTGTTCGGCGTCCATCTCGATGTAAGCCAGCAAGGCGAAATAATCACCCGTGCCTGCTCGCGCCAAATGTGCGCGCAAATAGTTTGCGAGTGAACGGTCGGATCCGACTACCTTGGCAAGATCGGCGGCGTTTTTCTCGTCGGTAAAAAATTTGATGCCATCTTCTTCGAGAATCGGCTGTTCGGCGGGCAGCGAGCCCTTGCTTTCGTACTCGGAGGTCAACTTCTTTGTCTCGATTTTGCTGGCCTCGACGTCGGGCTGATTGAAGGCGTTGATACCGATGATCGAGCCTGCGACCGCCGTTGCAATCTCCCAGCGGAAGAATTCCTGGCCAAGGTTGTAAATGTCAGAGACTGCGATACGAATCACCGGCTGCCCAGCTTTTTCGAGGGCCGCGATCTTGGCATCTTGCTCGGCGTCAGCGCCCGAATCGAGGCGGACATAAGCGAAGATGCGGTCATCGCCGTAGACGCTGGGTGCACCGAGAGTCTCGCGGTCTACAGGGATAATGCCTTTGTCGATTTTGCCAGTTGATTCGGCAATCAGTTGCTCGAGCCACGCGCCCAGATCACAGATGCCGGGCGAAGCGATCAGCGTGATCTTGTCGCGGCCAAGTTTTGCGGCAGAGCCCATGATGATGCCAAGCATTACTCCCGGATTTTGCTCAACGGGAACGGCCGGAGCACAGGCATCCACCATATGCTTTGTGTGTTCGAGGAACTTAGCAATGTCCATGCCGATGGCCGCAGCGGGGACCATTCCGAAATTGGAGAGTGCGGAGTAGCGGCCGCCGATCGAGGGCAGTCCGTAAAAGATGTGGCGGAACCGGTCGCGCTCGGCGACTTGCTGCATCTTCGAGCCGGGATCGGTGATTGCGATGAAGTGACTGCCTGCTTTGTCGCCCACTGTTTGTTTCATCCGCTCGAAAAAGTATTGCTTATAGATGTTCGGTTCGAGCGTGCTGCCGGATTTGCTGGAGACGATGAAAAGTGTATGGGCGAGATCGATTCTCTTTTCGATGCTCTTGATCTGCGCGGGATCAGTCGAGTCCAGGATGTGCAGCCGCGGGAAGCTGGGAGCTTGCGGGAAGGTCAAGGACAGTACTTCGGGACAGAGGCTGGACCCGCCCATTCCCAACAGGAGAATGTCGGAGAATCCGCCCGCTTTGACCTCGGCGGCAAACTCTTTCAGTTTGGACACGTTGGCGAGTTGCTCGTCGGTGATTGCGAGCCAGCCCAGCCATTTTGCCTCGTCTTCGTTGGTCCAAAGGGAGGCATCGCGCTGCCAGAGGCGCTTTACTTTTCCGGCGGCCCGCCAGTCGTTAACGTTTTTTTTTACGGCCGCGTCGAGGTCGGTTGGAAGCTTGGCGGTCTGCGCGTTGACCGGTGGCAGAGGCCGATGAGTATTTTTCTCGACTGCCTCGAGCAGTTTGTCAAAGGCATCTGCAAAAAGCTTCACGCCGTCGACCGTCAGTTTGTCAGTGACATCTTTCATCACAATGCCAACGGAACCCAGGTCGGCCATCGTTTTGCGAGCGCCGTCGAGATCTTCGGTAAGGCTCTGACGGGGTTTGCCGTGATCGCGGAAGGCATCGAGCGTCGCCGGGGGAACCGTGTTGACGGTTTCGGGGCCAATCAATTCCTCGACATATATGACGTCGCGATAGTTGGGATTCTTTGTGCTCGTGCTCGCCCACAAAACCCGTTGCGTTTGCGCGCCCTTTGCGGCCAGTGCCTTCCACCGCGGCGATGAAAAGATACGTTCGTAGGCTTCGTAGGTCAGCTTTCCGTTCGCAATGGCCACTTTTCCCAGAATGCTCTGCAGTTTTGCCTTGCGAGCCGGAGCGGTTTCTTTCTTGATCTGGTCGCCGAGGAGCGAATCAACCAGAGAGTCAATGCGGCTGATAAAGAAGCTGGCAACGCTGGCGATCTGGCTGACGTCACGACCGCCGGCTGCGTAGCGTTCAACCCCGTCGATGTAGGCCGCAGCTACTTCTTCATACACTGGCTGGGCAAACAGGAGCGTTACGTTGACGTTGATGCTTTCGCTGATAAGTTGCCGAAATGCGGGGATACCCTCGGGCGTGCCGGGCACCTTGATCATGACATTCGGGCGGGCAACAGTCATCCAGAGGCGGCGGGCCTCCTCGAGGGTGCCATTCGTATCGTTGGCCAAGTACGGAGAGACTTCGAGGCTCACGTATCCGTCGCGCTTCTTCGTGCTTTGGTAAACCGGCTGCAGCAGATCGGCTGCATCCTGAATGTCGCGGATGGCGAGCAGTTCATAGCGGCCTTTGGCGTCGAGATCGGCGCGGCCTGCGAACGAGTCGAGAAAATCCTGGTATTCATTGGAGCCGCCAATGGCCTTTTCGAAAATTGCTGGGTTGGAGGTCATTCCGCGCAGGCCGTCTTCATCAATCAGGCGCTGAAGCTCTCCGGTCTTGAGCAGGTCACGGCGAATGTAGTCGAGCCAGATGGATTGACGGAAGCTCAAAAGTTGTTTGAGAGGATTGGCGGCCTTTGCGGTCTCGAGCGTATCTACGGGATTCATTGCGACGTCTCCTGACTGGGCAAGGCAGAGGATAGCCGCCTTGCGTTAATAAGATGTTACTTTCCGACGAGTTCGCGCGCAGCTTGTATCACGGCTTCGACGGTGAATCCGAATTTCTTCTGCAAATCTTTCAGAGGCGCGGATGCGCCGAAAGTGCGCATACCGATCACGCGGCCCTTTGCACCTACGTACTGTGCCCAGCCCAGCACGGATGCCTGTTCGACGGCAAGACGGGCGGTGATTTCGGGCGGCAGGACCTGGTCGCGGTAGCTCTGGTCCTGATGATCAAACAGATCCCACGAAGGGATGCTCACGACCCGTGCGCGGATGCCTTCAGTCTTTAGCTTTTCGTAGGCGTCAATGCAGAGGTAGACCTCGCTGCCAGTCGCAATGAGGATGACCTGCGGCTTGCCGCCTTCCGAATCGGCGAGAACATAACCGCCTCGAGCGACACCGGCCGCAGAGGCATATCTTGTGCGGTCAATCGTCGGTATTGGTTGCCGCGTCAGAACGAGCGCGACCGGTTCCTTCTTCAATTTCATGATCACTTTCCACGACTCGACCACTTCGTTGGCGTCGGCGGGGCGGAGGGTCATGAGTCCGGGAACGGCGCGGAGTGTGGCCAACTGTTCGATGGGCTGATGGGTTGGACCGTCTTCACCGACGCCAATCGAATCATGCGTGTAAATCCAGATTGCGGGAATTTCCATGATCGCCGAAAGACGGATAGGCGGCTTCATGTAATCGGAGAATATGAGAAACGTCGAACCATAGCCTCGGAGATAGGAGAGCGTCATTCCGTTGACGATGGCGCCCATGGAATGTTCGCGAATTCCGAAGTGAAAGTTGCGCGCGTCGTAGTTGCCACCCTCAAAGTCACCCGCGTCCTCAAAAGTCAGACGCGTCTTAGTTGACGGATACAGGTCCGCAGAGCCGCCCATCAGCCAGGGATCGTTCTTGGCGATGGCATTGAGAACTTTGGAGGAGGACTCACGAGTCGCAATTCCCTTTGCGTCGGCCGCAAAGGTGGGCAGGTCCTTGTCCCATCCATCTGGCAATTCACGCCGCTGCATGCGATCGAGTTGGTTGGCCAGATCGGGATACTCTGCGGCGTATTTCTTGAACAATGCGTGCCACTGTCCGCTCAGCTGCGCGCCACGCTTGCCCATGACATCGCGGAAATTCTCCCGAACACCGTCGGGGACAAGGAATTTAGCGTCTTCGGGCCAGCCGTAGGCGCGTTTGGTGAGCTTGATTTCTTCTTCTCCCAGCGGCTCGCCGTGCGCTTCTTTCGTGTCCTGGCGATGAGGAGATCCGAAAGCAATGTGGCTGTCGACGATAATCAGCTGGGGGCGATCCGTGACGGAAAGCGCGTGGCGATATGCATTCGCCAGCGCATCGAGATCGTTTGCATCGTGAACGTGAGAGACATCCCATCCGTAGGCGAGGAAACGGGCGCCTACATCTTCGTTGAAGGCAAGATCGGTCTTGCCTTCAATGGTGATTTGATTGTTGTCGTAAATCCAGCACAGATTGGAAAGACGGAGGTGGCCCGCGACGGAGGCGGCCTCCCCGGAAATGCCTTCCATCATGTCGCCGTCGCCGCAGAGAGCCCACACGTTGTGATTGAAGAGTTCGAATCCGGGACGATTGAAATGGCCAGCCAGCCATCGTTCGGCGATCGCCATGCCAACGCTGTTGGCAACTCCTTGACCGAGCGGTCCGGTCGTAGTCTCGACACCGGTGGTGACCCCGTATTCAGGATGGCCGGGAGTCTTGCTGTCGATCTGCCGGAAATTCTTGATGTCGTCAAGCGAAACGGCGGGGGTTGAAAGGACTTGGCCGCTGGGGCTCACTTCACGCACGCCGGCCAGATGGAGGAGGGAATAAAGGAGCATGGACGCGTGCCCGTTGGAGAGCACAAAGCGGTCGCGGTTTGGCCAGTGCGGGTCGGCTGGATCGTAGCTCAGAAATTGCTGCCAGAGGCAATAGGCGACGGCAGCGAGGCCCATCGGCGCGCCCGGGTGTCCCGAGTTTGCTTTTTGCACGGCGTCCATTGAGAGTGTGCGAATCGTGTTTATGGACAACTGATCGAGCTGTTTTCCGGTGGCAACAGCCTGGTCACTGACAGCCATCAATAGTCTCCTTGCAAGGCAGGCGCCTTGCTTGTAGTAGATGAACTGGACGCCGTTTTGATGCGAGGATAAGACAAAGGTTTTTTCCTCAGCCCGCTCGAGTGCATTGACAAGGCTAGATTCTACACCGGGAGGATTACAGCGCGCCGAAGGTTTGCTTGAAAGGGAGCTGGGAAAGCAATGAATTTAAGTTAGATACACTTTTCCATGGGAGATGCGGTGTTGCAGAGTGGCGGCCAGCTGATCAACGTCGGCGGGCGAGAGATTAACGACAGTAGGTTCGAGAATCGGAAGCCGATTCGTTCCCACGGAATCTCGGCGGACTTGAATCAGGAGGGCATGCAGAGCCTGCGGATCGAACTTTTCGGGCGTCTGACGGATCAATTCGTCGAGCGCCTTTCCAACCGACATGCCAGGCCGATACGGGCGTTCGCTGGTCATGGCATCGAAGGAATCCGCCAGTGCGATGATACGCACGGATTGTGGAATTTCATCCCCGTGCAGTCCGTCCGGATAGCCGGAACCGTCCAACCTTTCGTGGTGCCAGCGTACGATTTCCGGAATCTGCGGCCAGGGGAACTGCACATGGCTGACGATCTCATGACCGATGGCCGTGTGATCGCGCATGGCACGAGATTCTTCGGCGTCGAGAGAAGATGTTTTTGCGAACAGGCGTTTGTCTACGGCTACCTTACCGATGTCGTGCAGGTAACCCGCTGAGCGCAGCGCAGCGACATCGGTCGGATCCATGCCGAGAGCTTCACCGATGGCCTGCGCATACCGTCCGACGCGCAGGGAGTGTCCATGAATGTTGACGTGCTTGACGTCGATCGCCGTAGCGAACGCTTCGAGAGCATTGTCATAGAACCCGTGCAGCGAGGCCAGCAGTCGAAGATTTTCGGAAACCCGTTGCGCCAGCGTCTGGCTGAGCGCATGATTCTGGATTCCAAGCGCCACGTAATTGCTGAGCATCTCAAAAGCATCGAGTGCGTCTTCTTCGTATAGGGCATCCCCGGGGCGCTGTCCCAACGCGATAACGCCTACCAGCTTGCCGCGCACTTTCAACGGGCAGATGCAGCGGAAAAGCTCGGGGGCAACATTCCCGTTCGAACTGAGGAACAAGTCAACCGTCGAGCTGTTGAGCACAACTGGGCCGACTGCGGCAGCGAGCGTCTGAATGTGGCGCGGAAGTAAGGGGATGAGAGCCGGATCGGGCAACAGTTTGAAGCCCTGCGCATCGAGCGCATTCAGCATTGAGGGTCGCTCGCCAAATGAAAAGAGAACGCCCTCCCGCGCGCCGGCAGCCTCCATGGCCGCCGAGAGCATAACGCGCGCGGTTTGGCGGAAGTCGCGGTCCGCCGTAAGTTCTGGCCCCAAATCAGCGAGGGCTTCGACTGTTCTTAATAGCTTTTTGAGATTGGCTCCCTGCAATGCCTCGTGCGGAGGTGCTTGCGAGAAACCAGAGCGATCTCAGGGTAGCATGCAGCCCGGCGGGAGGATTGTTGGTTAGTTTGGTGCCCGACATTCGCTGCGAAGAAGCCTGTTTCAACCAACTTCGGCACAGGTTCTTTGGCTGGGTCCGCTTATGCCTTGGATATTCATAGGAATCGCGCGCTTCCCTTGACAGGAGCGTGAAGTTGGCTCATACTCCGCTCAATTCAGCGCGCCCGCGTTTTGCCGTTTCTTGGCCGGCAAATTTACCGATTGAGAGAAATCCGTGGTTGTATCGCAGAAAAATGCCCTTCCTTCGGAAGACGTGTTCTCCATTGAACATGATTCCGGCCTCGCGATTGCATCGAACCGCGCTGTAAATCCGGACGAGACGCTTGTACTCTCCACGCTGAAGAACCTGGTGGCAGCGGGAGAGCACCAACTCGACCCGATGCTGGCAGCGATATCGGACGCTGCTCTCCGTCTTACCGATGCATCCGGCGTGGCGCTTGCAATGTGGAAAGATGGCGCCATGGTTTGCCGGGCGCGCAGCGGTAAAACTGCTCCAGCGATCGGCGCTCGTTTGAGTGCTGACAAAGGCATATCGGGCGCGTGCTTGCGCACCGGCAATATCCAGCATTGTTACGATGCTGAGAATCATCCGCTGGTCGATGCGGAGGTGTGCCGCAGTTTGGGATTGCGCTCGCTTGCCGTCCTGCCCATTCAGCGCGGGCGCGCGATTAATGGAATCCTCGAAGCGTTCTCTACCGAGCCCGGAGCTTTTACAGAGCATCATCTCGCGGTACTGGAGCAACTCGCCGCGTTCGCAGAACGAGCCCGTGGTTCTCAGCCGGATGGTGCGTCGCCGGTTTTGGTCAAATCTCCTCCGGAAGAATTGAAACGCAATGGCCTGTTGCCCGCTTCCGATCGTTTCGGCGATGTTGCACTGGCATTCATGGGCAGGCGCTCACGTCCGGTGGTCCTGGGCGCGATTGTGCTGGCGGCCCTGCTGCTTGGCTTTGTCATCTGGCTAGGATGGCGCACTCCAAGCGGAAACTCGGGGAGGGCGCGTCCGGCGCCACCAGCCATCTCTCCGACCGAGACCGCAGGTGCCCAAGGTGGCCGTCTTCCTGACACCGATCCAGTCTGGAAGGCGAATCCGGGCGGTGAGCGGCTGTCGTCCTCTGGTGGGAAGACTTCTGCGGGAATTAAGGCGGCGCCGAATGCAAATGCCGGCGGGAAAAAGAGTGCGGGGGATCGGCCGCTGCTCGTGAGTGACGCGGTCCGCCTTGTGAGTCCTGAGGTAGCGGCGCAGGAGCCGATAGCGAACACCAGCCAGCGCGCGAAACCGCGAACCGACGAGGCCGTCGCCGTTGAGCCCCCGCCAATCCCAGCGGGTGAGTCAAACCCGGCAGCGCTCAACAGCGTTTTATCAACCAGGGCACTGTTGCCGACGCTGCCTGCGCCAGTTTCCCAGGGCGTATCTGGCGGGCGGCTTCTTCATCGCGTTCCACCCATTTATCCGAATCAGGCGAAGATTCTTGGGATTGAAGGCAAGGTCGTGATGAGTGCCACCGTGGCAGAAGACGGAAGTATTCGCGAGATCAAAGTTGTTCAGGGCCAGCCCACGCTTGCGCAGGCGGCTACGGATGCCGTAAAACAGTGGCGCTATCAACCCTACAAGCTTGACGGGAAAACCGTAAAGATGACGACCACCATCATCGTCGATTTCAAGCTTCCTTCGGACAAGTCCTCGCGCTAACCAAGCCTCGCGCTAACTACACGCCAACCGGAAATGGTTTGCTGTGCGTTTCGGAACTGACCGCCATTCCGGTGAAACGCCCCTGCAGAAGCGACATCAACCCCGTACACCAGTAGCCGAGTACAAAAAGGAGAAGGAAAGGAATCGTGAAATAGTTTTCGTTGTCGACCGCGTAGTAGACCGCTAGCGCGAAATAACATCCGATCGCGATCTCGATCCAGGGAACCCATCCCAAGCGCTTGCGGTACTTCTTGGCGCCGACTTTATCTTTTTTCGATTCAACGCGATATTTGGGAGTGCGTACAAAGGATGTCTGCTTGCCGATCAGCGCTTCCAGAACTGCACGCGTGTTGGTCACGGTCAAGCCAATCCCCAGGGCCATCAGCAGCGGGAGATACAGCAGAGATCGCAACCAGCTCTTTGGGAAAAGCTCTTTCTGCGAAACCAGGTAAAAGCTCGAAATGGAGAACGTCGAAGCCATGAACAGGGGCAGGTCGATGTAGAGCATCTGGAACCATCCCTGGTAGAAGCGGATGATCATGGCGGGCAGGAGAAGCACCGAGAGCACGATCATCAGCGGGTAGCTGAGATTAGCCGTCAGGTGATACCAGGCCTCGATTTTCTGATGTCTGGATGCGTCGCTGGCAAAAACCTTCGGCAGGATTTTTTTCGAGACCTGGATCAGCCCTTTCGCCCAGCGTGCCTGCTGCGTTTTGAACGCCGTCATCTCGACCGGCAGTTCCGCGGGGCACTCCACGTCCTGTAAATAGAGAAACTTCCAACCCTTCAGTTGCGATCGGTAGGAAAGATCGGTGTCTTCGGTAAGTGTGTCGTGTTCCCATCCGCCTGCTTCATCGATTGCCTTGCGGCGCCACATGCCGGCCGTTCCGTTGAAGTTGAAGTAGACGCCGCTGCGGGCGCGGCCCGAATGTTCCAGGACAAAATGGCCGTCGAGCAGAATGGCCTCGACTTGCGTCAGCAGCGAATAATTGCGATTGATGTGCGTCCAGCGAGTCTGGACCATGCCGACCTTTGGGTCGGTAAAGTGGTGGATGCACTTCATCAGGAAGTCAGGCGGCGGAACAAAATCGGCGTCAAAGATGGCGACAAACTCGCCTTTGGCGGTTTGCAGTCCTGCTTCCAACGCACCTGCTTTGAACCCATGACGATTCGTGCGGTGGACGTAGGTGACCGGATTTCCCAGCGCGGAGTAGCGGTCCACCAGTTGACGGGCCACCTCGACGGTTTCGTCCGTTGAGTCATCGAGCAGTTGAATATCCAGCTTTTCGCGCGGATACTCCAGTCGGCACACGGCATCGAGCAGGCGGTCGACGACGTACTGCTCATTAAAGATCGGCAACTGCACGGTGACGCGTGGCAGATCGTCAAAATGAGAGAGTGGCTCGGTAGTCTTATTCTGCTTGTGCTTGTAATAAAGATAGACGAGCCAATACCGGTGACCGCCATACGCAGCCAGGATGATCAGCACAATGAAATAGGGAATCAGGAGAGCGAGGTCGAACGCGTTGACCTGATAGAGACCCTGAAACGTCTTGTCCAAGAAGTGCTGGCGCAGATAGGCGCCCAATCCCTTCGAGGCGAAGATTACCGCCAGCGTGGATGGGTGGATGCTCAAACCTATGGACTTAAGGAGGACCATGAACTTCCAAAGGTAAAAAGACCGCGGACAACGTATTGTACCTGATGAGTTCTGGCGGTCGAGAGGCCGGCAGCAGCACAGCCCGTCGGGTCCAGACTCGGCAGACGCGCTGACTACCGCCAGTCGTCGCCGATCGCGCTTAGCTTCAAATCAACCTTCTGGCGAGAGCCTTCCTCGACCTTCACCGGCGTTCCGTTGGACTGTTGCGATCTCAGAAAGTCGGGGTCATGAAACAAATCCTCTTCCGCATCCTGCCAGGCAAAGAGCGTGTAGGCGCCGGGGGCGAGACCGCGAATCGTGAAGCGTCCATATTGATCGGTGGCGCCGGTGCCGAAATGCTCGGGAATTTTGCGGTATTTCTCCTCGGGCACAGCAACGACCGAAACGTTCGAGATCGGGACGTTATTGCCCTGGCTGTCATGGTCCGTTACCAGGCCTTCGACCGTGGAGCCCTTCAAGCTCGCGACGAGATCGAGAAACATGGGGCCGCTGACCGAGAATCCGGCGTCCGCGCTGCGCTCGCCGATTCTTGCCGACTTCAAGAAAAAATTCTCCTGCCCGTTTCCACCGAAAATTCGTACGACATAGCTGCCGGGGTTGACGTTCTTCCACGAGAAATTCCCCTGGTGGTCGACCGTCGCGTTCTCGCCAAAAGACTCCTCCGATATGAAGGATCCGGAATCGTCCGGCAAATCGGCTTGGCGTAGATTCACGGCGTATTGGGAAACGTCGGCGGTTGGTTGATCCTCAACACGCAAATGACCGGAGAGCGCGAACGCAGGCATGGGAACGAGTCGGATGCCGTCCACATCGGCGCCGGCAACGGTCACATCCGTGCGCGCCATCAGCACCGTGGACTCGGAGGTGGCCGTCGCTTTCAGGGTGTATGTTCCCGGCGCTGCGCCGCGCACTTCGAAGGTTCCGTCCGGACTTACGTGGGCACCACGCATGTCATAGCCAAGCTTGGGAATCAGCTCGACGTCCACTCTCGGTCCCGCAGGCATGCCCGAAACTGCGCCGCGAATGTGATAGGTTCTAGCCGGAACCAGCATGAAGTCCACCGGCAACTCGTCACCCGCTTTGAGAGCGATGGGCGAGGCCTTTGCGGCATCGTAAGTGCCAGGATAGTAAGTCGTCAGATATCGCGTCTCAGGAGGACTGTCACCGGCTTCTGCCTTTTCATGGTGTTGCTCGTAATCGCGGAAGTCCGCCGACGGTATGGCGGCGATCCAGTATTGCGCGGGGAAAAGGCCAGCCAGGCGATATTCCCCTTTGTCGTCGGTTGCCACCGCGCCCGCAGATTCCCTCTTTTCTTTCCCGGGGATTTTCCGCCATACCTCGACGCGAACCGAAGGCATCGGATCGCCGTCCTCATCGGTAACGCGGCCCGTAACGACCGCAGTGGGCAACATGTGAAAAGCAACGTCTTCCAGGGATTGACCGGCCCGAACCGCTACCACGTTGACATCGGCCTTCTGGCCACGGACGTTTACCTCCATGAACCCCGATTTCTCAAAGAAGACCCGGTACCGGCCCGGCGTTATGCTCTCAATGCGGAAATGGCCGTCGACGTCGGTCGCGGCGCTGTAATTCCCGCCCTGTTTCTGATCTTCCGCGACCACCTCCACCATAACCTTCTTAAGCGGATGGCTTCCCGGCTCTCCCAGGACCGTGCCCGCAATGGAAGGCGTACCCTCCGGCGGATTCGCATCCTGTGCGAGGACGGGGAGCACGGCGGCGAGGAGGAGAAATACGAAGGCAAGAAATCGCGTCATGAAAAAGCCGCGCTTTGGACACTCGGTAAACTGCCCCGAGCCTGTCGAAGAAGCGATGTCCCTGCGTTGATCAATCACAAAAATCAATTCAGGAAATACTGCCGGTACAAGGTGTCGCGCTGGGCTGGCCGAAAGCCCGCATCGCGTATGATGCGCCGCAATTCTTCTTCGGTTGTGCAGTTGGTCACCCCCGCCGCGCGGACGACATTCTCCTCCAGCATCACGGAGCCCACGTCGTTGCCTCCAAAGCGCAGTCCCATCTGGCATACTTTCAATCCCTGCGTCACCCAACTGGATTGCACGTTCACGAAATTTGAAAGATAGAGCCGCGAAATCGCGAGCACTTTCAAATATTCGACCGCAGTTGCCTCATCCCACTGACGTCCGCCGAGTGCCGTATTGGCGGGCTGGAAGCTCCAGGGAATAAATGCCGTGAAGCCGCCCGTTTCTTCCTGCAGGCGGTAAACCGCGTCGAGATGATTGATGCGATGTTTGAACGACTCTCCGACGCCAAACATCATCGTCGCGGTCGTGCGCATGCCGAGCTGATGCGCGGTACGATGCACGAGTAGCCAGTCGTCGGTGAGGCACTTCAGACGCGCAATGCGGTGTCGGACTTCGTCATCCAGAATCTCCGCGCCTCCGCCGGGGATCGAATCGAGCCCGGCATCGCGCAGGCGCATAATGGTGTCGCGCACGCTGAGCGCACTGTATTCGGCGATCGCCAAAATCTCGGAAGCGGAGTAACAGTGCAGGTGAATCTTCGGGAAGCGCTGCTTGATGCCCGAGAGCATTTTCTCGTGCCAGTCGATTTTGAGGTCGGGATGCAGGCCGCCTTGCATCAGCACGCCCGTGCCGCCCAGTTCCACGGTCTCGCGAATCTTCTCGTAGATCGTGTCGAAATCGAGAATGTAGCCCTCCGCTGCGGCCGGTCCCTTCAGCGGGCGGTAAAACGCGCAGAATGTGCAATATTCCGTGCAGAAATTTGTGTAGTTAATATTGCGGTCGATGATGTACGTCACGGTGCCTTCGGGATGCAGCTTCCGGCGGACGGCGTCGGCCTCCATGCCGATGCCGATCAGATCATCGGACTGAAACATCTCGAGTGCTTCCTGTTTGGTCAGGGACATTCTTTTACCCCACGATTAAAGACTATTCTAGCCGGGGAATGCCGCTGGAGGCGAGCTTTTCACGCCACGCGGCGGCGGATGCGCGCTTTCGCGGGGGCACCTTGAATGCCGCGGGATTTCTGCCTGCGTTTATATTCAAACAGTCCGTAGAGCGCCCCAATCACGGAGAATGCGATCAGCAGCGCCAGTGTGGGCTTGTAATACTGCGAGAAGAACTTGATGATGCTGCGCCCGTAATGCGCTCCAAGGTAAGCAAGGATCGTGTAGCGAGCGCCGCGCCCGACTGAAAGTGCAAACAGGAACTTCTTGGTAGGGTATTGCAGTGCTCCTGCAGCCAATAGCATGGGAACGATTGGGAACGGAGGAGGCAGCATCGCCGGAATAGCCACTGCCGCGAATCCCCAGCGTTCAAACATCGCGTAGATCTTGCCAGCCTTGTTCTTCGAGAACCGCTTCTCCAGCGTTTCTTTTCCGCCTTTGCGAGCCATTCGATACGTAAGATATCCACCTAGGACGGACCCGGCAGTCGCCATGAGGGCGTAGTATATCCAGGGCTCACGATGGTGCGCCGCCAACAAAATGGTGACGATATCCGTGCTGCCGGGTAGCGGGATCACGGAATTATCCACTAGTCCCAGCAAGATAAGGCTGGGCCCTCCAAGATGGATCAGCCAACGCAGAGTGCTCTTCCTGGCGGCAATCACGGCGAAGGCGGTCGGGCACATGATTTCTATTAGAAGCAGAATTTCGACCTCCCGACTGTAAAGATTTATCTATGATGTTGCCCGTCCTTGACTCCATGCTCCTCTGAACGATAGGTTGCGTAAGATTTGTCTTGAGGAACTACAAGGAGCCCGCATGCCCCGCCGCAACTCCCGCTATCTAGCTCTCTGCTTACTTCTGGTACTGACCGTCAGTCTGTTCAGCCAAAATAAGGCCGAAGCGCCGGACTTTGACGTTAAGGAGCACTACACAAAATACGAATACAGAATTCCCATGCGTGACGGCGTGCACCTGTTTACAGCCATTTATGTGCCGAAAGACAATTCGCGCACGTATCCGTTTCTGATCAACCGCACACCGTACAGTGTGGGTCCCTATGGCGTGGATCTTTACCGGACACATCTCGGCCCGTCGACCGACTTTGATAAAGCCGGCTATATTTTCGTCGATCAGGATGTGCGCGGCCGCTCTATGTCGGAAGGGACGTTTGTCGAAATGCGGCCGCACATCGACAACAAGAAGTCGAAGCAGGATGTAGATGAGAGCAACGATCTTTATGACACGATCGAATGGCTGCTTAAGAACGTGCCCAACAATAACGCCAAAGCGGGCATCTGGGGGATCTCTTACCCGGGGTTCTACACTTCGGCGAGCATCATTGATTCGCATCCGGCTCTGAAGGCTGCATCGCCCGAAGCTCCGATGACGGACCTATTCATGGGAGATGATGCTTACCACGGCGGAGCGTTTATGCTCGCTGCCAACTTCGGTTTTTACAGTTCATTCAAACCGCAGGAGAATCCCCAACTACCGTCGAAAACCTACGTGCCTTTCGATTACGGCACGAAAGATGGTTACGAGTTCTATCTCAACGCCGGACCGCTTTCGAATCTTCGGCATTATCTGCAGGGCCAGAGCGCGCTCTGGGACGATCAGGTCAAGCACGACACCTATGACGACTACTGGAAGGCGCGCAATCTTGCGCCGCACATGAAGAACATTCACTGCGCTGTGCTCACTGTGGGCGGATGGTTCGACGCCGAAGATCTGCAAGGACCGTTCAGCACGTTTCGTGCGATCGACAAGAACAACCCCACGATCTTCAACGCGCTGGTCGTCGGTCCTTGGGTGCATGGAGGCTGGGGACACTACGAGGGAGAACGCCTTGGACGCGTGGAATTTTCCTCTAACACAGGGGACTACTACAGAAAGAACATTCTCTTTCCATTTTTCGAGCAGTATCTCAAAGGCAACGGCGATGCCAAGCTCCCCAAGGCTTATGTTTTCGAAACGGGGACGAATGTTTGGCGGCAATATTCTGCGTGGCCGCCGAAAGATTCCGTACAAAAGACTCTCTACTTTCACGCTAACGGCGGATTATCGTTCGATGAACCTAAGGACGATTCGCCGATGTTCGACGAATACATGAGCGATCCCGCCAAGCCTGTGCCCTTTGTGAATTACACGGCCCAAAGCGTGCCGCAGGAATATATGGTCTCGGATCAACGCTTCGCCGGCAGCCGAACCGATGTGATGGTTTATGAAACCGCGGTTCTGCAGGAAGATGTAACGATCGCGGGTCCAGTTTCCCCGCGCCTGTTCGTTTCCACCAGCGGCACGGATTCAGATTGGGATGTAAAGCTGATCGATGTCTATCCGGAGGATTATCCCGAGCCTAAACAAGAAACACCCAAGCCCGAAGATCATGACCGGCCCAGAACGGACGTTCCGTCTCCGCGTTTCACGATGGGCGGCTACCAGCAACTGGTGCGGGGCGAGCCCTTCCGCGGAAAGTTTCGCCACAGCTTTGAAACTCCGGAACCATTCACTCCCGGCAAAGTCGAGGAGGTCAACTTCACCATGCCAGACGTCAACCACACGTTCCGACGCGGACACCACATCATGGTGCAGGTGCAGAGTTCGTGGTTTCCGCTTACCGACCGCAACCCGCAGACTTTCGTGAATATTCCCGATGCCAAGCCGTCTGATTTTGTGAAGGCCACCGAACGCGTTTACCACGCCCGTGCGCAACCTTCGGGAATTGCTGTGCATGTATTGCCGGGTCCGGGAAACTCCGGGGACTAAAATTGGCTGCGCTTTTGCGCGAGAGGTTCGAGAAATTCCAAGTCCGGTGCTTTCGGAAGAGCCCCAATTTCTGCGCCCAAGCGATAGAACAGTCTCAGCCCTTCCAGACACGGCGGATCAAGATAATAGTGGATGTTCTGCGCCAGGTAGGTTCGAACCACTTCGATCCCCAGGCGCAGACGGGGAGCCCATTCCTGGGATATGGCTTCGAGATTTTCAGGAGTCAGGCCGTGATCCCGTGATTGTTTGAATGCTTTCGTAATCGCTGCACTGTCTCGACCTGCCAGTGCTGCCTGCCGAATCGCCCAAAAGGCGAAGACGAACGATTTCCCCGTGCGCGCTTGCCATTCCTCGGCCAGATCAACTGTGACGTATTCCGCACGATCCACTTGCAAAGCCGGATCTCCAATGAGCAATGCCGCGTCGTAACGGGCGAGCATTTTGCGCAGGTCGGGAGCCGCAGCAGAGTAAGCGCGCTCCCCGCCCAGCCACTTTGCAAAGAGAATCTTGGCGAGCGCCACCGAAGTCATCGAAGAAGTGTCGAGGGCGACCGTCCGCACGTGGTCGATCGGCATTTTGCTGACCAGGAGGATGGATCGCACGGCGCGTCGTGCAGCAATTGTTACGTCGGGAATGATGACGAGATCAGGAGTCGTGGTGTAAGCCGCTGCCGGAATGATTCCAATGTCAGCCGTCCCCTCGCCCAGCGCGCGTGCGCAGGCGGAGGGAATGGTGTAGGAGATATCGAAATCGACGGCTACCTCTCCATGCTCAAAATCCCACATAAGAGGGGCCGTATTGAGATAGGAAATGGCCGAGATCCTTAACCGGCTCATCACTTTGCGAATTCTACCAAAAGCGGTGTGCTGGCGGTCATTGACACCCCGGCCACTCACGGCTAGGGTCAAACTCTATTATGTCCACCTCTTGTGCTGTTGAGCCATGCTCCCGCGAGACGATTAGCGGGCTGGCGCTGGCGCTGACACCTGGATTAGGGCCGTCTCGCATTCGAAAACTGATCGAACACTTCGGCACTGCGGAACGCATGCTTCAGGCGAGCCTGACTGAACTCGAAGCGACCGGCATAAGGGCCATTTCCGCGCAAGCAGTCGCTACGGGCAAGTCGGCGGAACTCGCGCAGGATGAACTGGCCAAGGCGGTTCAGGCAAAGGCGAGAATCATCTCCCTCAGTGATCCCGAATACCCGCCGCGCCTGAAAGAAATCTACGATCCGCCCGTGATCTTGTATGTAAAGGGAGACGTGGAGCTGCTCTCGAAGCCCGGTATCGCGATGGTAGGAACGCGGCATCCGACACCATACGGTAGTGGTATGTCCGAGCGCCTTGCTACCGATCTTGCCGCTCGGGGGCTCGTCATCATCAGCGGCATGGCGCGCGGCATTGATACGGCGTCGCATCGCGGAGCGATCGCCGCGAAGGGCAAGACCATCGCCGTCCTCGGCACCGGAATCGATGTCATGTACCCCAAAGAAAATACGCGCCTGGCCGAACAGATACTCGCCCTTGGAGGCGCTGTGATCTCAGAATTTCCGGTGGGGACCTCACCAGTCCCGCAGAATTTTCCGATTCGCAACCGCATCATCAGCGGGATGTCAGCCGGAGTTCTAGTGGTGGAAGCCGCAGAATACAGCGGCACGCGTATCACTTCGCGCTGCGCTCTGGAACAAAACCGCGATGTCTATGCAGTCCCGGGCAACGTGACCAATAAGAATTCCTGGGGACCGAACACTCTGATTAAGCAAGGCGCCAAGCTGGTGGCCACGTGGGAAGATGTTTGGGAAGAGCTTCCTACCGATATTCAGCTGGCGCTCAATTCGGTGCCGAATGAATCCGCCGCACCGGCCAATGCATCTCTATTCCCGGACGATGCGATTTCGCCTCACGAACAGAAACTGCTCAGGCTGCTGAAGCCGGATCAGTCGATCCACATCGACGAGCTCGTCGAAACGCTCGAGGCCGAAATGTCCTCCTCGGAAATTTTCGCTGCCCTCTTTGAGCTGGAGCTGAACGGAAAGATCCGGCAGCTGCCGGGGAAAAATTTTGTGAAGAGCTTCTAGCCGCTAGCTACTAGCTTCTAGCAAACGATAGAAACGTATGCTGAAAGGACGGCGATGAAAGATTTCAAGGATCTGGGGTCCGGTCAAAGGCGCATGAATTGACCGTTGCAATTTACAGTCTTACGCGCTCGATCCCGAAAGACGAAATGTACGGTCTGACCTCGCAAGTACGACGCTCGGCCGCATCAATCGGCGCAAACATTGCAGAAGGATGCGGAAGACGCACCGATGGCGAATTGGCTCGCTTTCTGCAAATTGCCCGCGGTTCTGCGAGCGAAACTGAGTACCATCGGCTCCTCGCACGGGACCTGCGATTTCTGTCGCAAAGCGAGTACGAAAGCACCGAAAAACCGAAAAGAAGATCGTTGAAGTGGAAAGAATGTTGACTTCGCTCGTTCAAAAAGTTCAGCCCCTGCGCGGCGTCCGGCCGAGCTAAGAAGGGCGGCAAAGCTTTTGCCTGCTAGTAGCTAGAAGCTAGTAGCTAGCAGCTTGGTGGTACGCACAGTTGTTGCATCGCCCGCATTCGTGCTAGCTTCAATTCCACTACCGCCATATTGAGGAACCATTGTCCAAAGGTCTAGTCATCGTCGAATCGCCAGCCAAGGCAAAGACAATCCAGAAATATCTGGGTAAGGGTTTTATCGTGGATGCCTCTTTCGGCCACGTGAAAGACCTGCCCAAAAGCAGTCTCGGCGTCGATGTCGACGATTCGTTCACAACCGAATACGTCGTTATCCCCGGCAAAGAGAAGGTCTTGGCCAAGCTGAAGAAGCTCGCGCTGGCCGCCGACATGATTTACCTGGCGCCTGACCCGGATCGAGAGGGTGAGGCCATCGCCGCCCATCTTGCCGACGAGCTTGGAGACAACAACGGCAAGAAAAAGAAGAAAACGAAAGCGAAGGCCACCAAGAAGGAAGAACATCCGGACGGCGAGCGCATCCGACGCGTGACTTTTAACGAAATCACGCAACGCGCCGTGAAAGCCGCTTTCGAGCATCCGCGCGATATTGACCGAAACTTGGTTGACGCCCAACAAGCGCGCCGCGTGCTCGATCGCCTCGTCGGTTACCAGGTCTCTCCTCTTTTGTGGGACAAGGTTCGCCGCGGCCTTTCGGCAGGCCGCGTGCAAACGGTTGCGCTGCGCTTGATCGTCGACCGGGAGCGTGAGATCAAGGCCTTCGAAAAGAAGGAATACTGGACGATCGACGCGAACCTCGCTACCGCGAAGCCTCCTGCATTTGACGCCCGTTTTGTGGGCAAGGGTGAAGAGAAGGTCGAAGTCACCAATGGTGAAGACGCCGAGAAAATTCGCCTGGCTCTTGAAAAAGCCGATTGGGTGGTTCGCTCCGCCGAAAAGAAAGAGCGGCGGCGCAACGCGACTCCTCCCTTCACTACCAGCAAGCTGCAACAGGATTCCTCACGCAAGCTGCGTTTCAGCGTGAAACGCACGATGATGATTGCGCAAAGGCTCTACGAAGGTATCGAGCTCGGTGAAGAAGGCCTGGTTGGTCTGATCACATACATGCGAACCGATTCGACCCGCGTTTCCCCCGATGCGATCACCGAGGTTCGCGAGTACATCACGAGGGAGTATGGCGCGCAGTACATGCCGGAAGCGCCGAATACATACAAAGAGAAAAAAGCGGCGCAGGCCGCGCACGAGGCCATTCGTCCGACTTCGGCTGTGCGCCACCCCGATACGGTCAAGCAGTACCTGCAGGAAGACGAGTTCAAGGTCTACAAACTCATCTGGCAGCGCTTTGTGGCTTCGCAGATGAATCCGGCTGTCTTCGACCAGACCACCGTCGACATTGATGCAAAATCTGCCAACGAAATTTTCTGGTTCCGCGTGACCGGTTCGGTCATGAAGTTCGACGGCTTCCTCAAGGTTTACGAAGAGTCAAAAGACAATAAAGATGAGGAAGACGAAGAGCTCAAGCACAAGCTTCCGCCGCTTGAGGCGGGACAGAAGCTGACTTTGAAGGCGTTGAAGCCCGAACAGCACTTTACCGAGCCGCCTCCGCGCTACAACGAAGCATCGTTGGTCAAAGAGCTCGAAGAGCGCGGCATCGGCCGCCCCTCGACCTATGCGACCATCCTGAGCACCATCCAGGAGCGTCAGTATGCGCAAAAAGTGGGAGGCAAGTTCACTCCCACTGAAATCGGCCTCGTCGTGACCGACCTGCTGGTCGACAATTTCAAAGATATTTTTGACTTCCAGTACACCGCTCGCCTGGAAGAAGAGCTCGACGAGATTGAAGAAGGCAAGGAGAAGTGGACCGACGCGCTTGCTGAGTTCTACAAGAAGTTCGCCAAGGACCTCAAATACGCTGAGAAGCACATGGAAAACATCAAGCGTATGGAGAAGCCGACGGACGAAAAGTGCGAACGTTGTGGCGCGCCTCTAGTCATCAAATGGGGCAAGCACGGCTCGTTCTATGCTTGCAGCACCTACGATAAGGAGAATCCGGAGAGCTGCACATTCACCAAGGAAAATCCCATCAACCTGCCGGATCTTGATTCGGCCGACATGCAGGAGACGGCGCAGGAGGAGTACTGCGAAAACTGCGGCCGTGTGATGGTCCTCAAGCGTGGGCGCTTCGGCCAATTCATGGCCTGCACCGGGTATCCGGATTGCAAAACGACGCGCAGGCTCGATCAAGGCAAGCGCGTGCCTGACATTCCGCTCGATGAAAAGTGTCCCGAGTGCGGACGCAATATGATCATCCGGCACGGGCGTTACGGCGAATTCACTTCCTGCAGCGGCTACCCCGATTGCAAGTACGTAAAGCAGAATTTTATCGGCGTAAAGTGTCCGCTATGCGAGGAAGGCGAACTCGTCGAAAAACGGGCGCGCAAGGGCAACACGTTTTACGGATGCTCGAAGTATCCGAAATGCAAGTTCACGTCCGCAGCCAAGCCGGTTGCCGAAAAATGCCCCGACTGCGGTCATGAGTACCTGGTCGAGCGCATGCGAAAAGATGGAACTGTAATCGCGTGTCCGAACAAGGAATGCGATTATGAGCGGGAGGTAGTTGGTGCAACAGGAACAGATACCGCGAAGTCCAGCTAAGAAAGCAGACAGGCTGGCAGGCGGAAGTTGAGAAAATGAATTAAAAGAGGGCGAGACATGGCAAAAAAAGCAACTCCACAAGACGGACAGTTGATGCTTCAGCTTTACGATCTCCGGCGGGAGGCAGAAATGCGCAAGGCGAGAAACTGGTTTCTCGTCGACTTCTGGCCAATGAACGCCGATGACTTCCTGAAAGTAGCCAACGCGTTTCCCAGTCAGGAAAACAACTGGCTTCGCCAGGTCGCCAGCTACTGGGACATGGCTGCCTCTCTGGTGCTGCAGGGTGCGCTCCACGAAGAACTCTTCTTGCAGCCCGGCTGCAGCGGCGAAATGTTTTTCTTTTTCGCCAAGGTCCTGCCGTTCCTGAAAGAACTACGCCAGAAAATGAACAACCCCGAGGCATGGTCGAATATCGAGAAGGTAGCTACTGGGTCGAAATCAGCCCGTAAACGCCTGGAACGCGTCTCCGCTGCCGTCAACATGCGCCGCACGGCGCTTGCCAAGGCGAAGAAGTAATCGGTTCAGGCGATCTAGATTTCCTCACAACTGCTTCGGTATTGGTGTCAACGAATCAGAGTTCATGGCCGCTCCCTTTCGTAGGGAGCGGTTTTTTCTAGCCCGCTGCATCCGTATTCGTCACTCGCTTCTGCTATGCTAATTTGTTGTGCGGATGCTCTGGTGGTTTCTGATTCTGGGAGTTAGTGCAGTACTGGTCGTGTCGGTTGCGGTTTCGCTTTACATGAGAGTGCGGCGGCAAATGAAGGATGCGGCGGCCCTCAAAGCGGAATCGGACGGACTT
>Ga0187875_10000421_pt1 | contig 36166 bp, 29 predicted proteins | sample June2016WEW_17_1_2_FD_132978 | JGI IMG/M metagenome (GOLD analysis project Ga0187875, IMG submission 132978) | Peatland microbial communities from SPRUCE experiment site at the Marcell Experimental Forest, Minnesota, USA - June2016WEW_17_10 | ecosystem: Environmental > Terrestrial > Soil >...
AATCCCTAACTCAGAAATGGCCCAGCTCAATCTCGCACCAGCTGATTTTCATGGTGATTGGAACTATTCACTTCTACCTCGGGACAACTAGAATTGCACAGCTTATTCAGACGCGGGGCCTTAGCGCCGCTCTCGTCCTTTCTCTCGTGGCCATCTGGCTACCACCGTCGTCGAAATCCCGCCTCGCGGTCGGAATTCGCCCTTCACCTCGGCCCAGACCGGCTTCGCCCACCGCACCACATCTTCCAATACCTGATTTACTACGTTCTCCTGAAAAATTCCCAGGTTACGATATGACTGCAGATACTCTTTGTACGATTTCAGTTCCAGACATTTTTTATCCGGCTGGTAGCGCAGTGTAATCACGCCGAAATCAGGCAGGCCTGTCTTTGGACACACCGATGTAAACTCCGGATCGTCGATCACAATCTCGTATCCCGGAAACTGATTCGGCCAGGTTTCAATCTCCGGGAACTTAGCATCCAGCCCGGCGGCAGCGTGCTCTCGCGTATAGCGGCCCTGTTTTGGCATAAAGTTATTGTAGCGTTTGGGCGCCGCCCAGCGCCGCAGACTGGCGCGACCGAAGACGCAATTTTCCCTGCGTTGCCCGCTCCCTCGTATCGGCCGATACAAGCATCCGCGAAGCATCGTCAGCATCTAACCAAGCAACGGCTCGGGAGCGGCGGAATTTGTTAGCAGCCGCCCCGGTGGTAAATTAATGCTTGCAGTTGTCCTTGCGGCACTCTGAAAGATAACCGCTTGGCAGCAACCAACAATTCGAATGGACGGCCGGCTTCGCGCAGGCCTCGCACTTGGCTGGCAGTCGGTGTCCTTGCCGCCTTGGCCCTTATCCCTGTTTTCAGAAGTCCCGCTCCCTTGAGGGTTCGCACCGCTCAAGTGGAACGCGGATCCATCCGCAGCCTAATCTCTACCAATGGCAAGGTCGAGCCGATTCAGAATTTCGAGGCCCATTCGCCCATTGCCACGACGGTAAAGCATCTTCTCGTGAAAGAAGGAGATCACGTTCATCAAGGCCAACTGCTCTTGCAACTCGATGCTCGCGATCTAATCAGCCAGGCGGCGCGCGCCCAAGCTCAGATGAAGACTGCTCAGGCCGATCAAGCGGACCTTTCCACCGGTGGCACTCGTGAAGAAGTCCTCACGCTCGATGCCCAATTGATCAAGGCACGTGCTGCCCGGAACGATGCCCGGCGCAATCTGGAGGCTTTCCGCCGCCTTCAAGAGCAGGGCGCGGCCTCCCCGGGTGAAGTCCAGCAAGCGGAAGAAGCCTTGCAACGTGCCCAAGCGGACACCACTCTCCTGGAGCAAAAACAGAAGGAGCGCTACTCCAAACCCGAGGTCGCACGAGTGCAAGCCCAAGGTGCTGAAGCACAGGCCGCCTATGACGCTGCCGCGGAGGCTCTGGCGAAATCGAGCGTTCGCGCTCCTTTCGATGGCGTCGTCTACGCACTTCCCGTTAAACAAGGCTCCTATGTCCAGACCGGAGACTTGCTGCTGCAAGTCGGAGATCTGTCTAAAATGCTAGTCCGCAGCTTCGTCGACGAACCTGAGATTGGCCGCCTCTCCGCCGGACAAAAAATCGAAGTCACATGGGATGCCGTGCCTGGGCGCGTCTGGAACGGCACGGTCAGCACCATTCCTTCCACTGTAAAGCTCCATGGATCCCGCAATGTAGGCGAGGTTACCTGCACCGTCGATAATCACGATCTGCGTCTGCTGCCGAACGTGAATGTTGGAGTTACCCTGATCTCCGCCGAACACAGCGACGTCCTCACTCTTCCCCGCGAAGCCGTCCGCATGGACGATACGAAGCCTTACGTCTACCAAGTGGTGAATGGAGAACTCAAGCGACGCGATGTGGAAGTCTCTCTACAAAATCTTACCGAAGTTGAAATCACCGCCGGACTTCAGGAACATTCCCAGGTAGCTCGGTCCTCCACCGATGCCAAGCCTCTCGCCGACGGCGCCCACGTCAAAGTGGTTCACTAGCCAATGCAGTTTGTCGAAGGAGTGCATTCTGACCCCAAGCAGGCGCTTTTTGCGCAGCGAAGGGCCTGTCTCGAGTTTGTCGAGGGGTTTGTCCAGGGAATCTGGGCGAGCCCTGCGAAGTACCGTGCTTTTTGCGGCATAACAATCGCGCGTCTGGCGCCCTCTCTCCTTACCTCCTTCTCCCTGCTCGCGATGCTGTCATTGCCTCTCGCCGCTGCCGAAACTCCCCAAGAACTGCTCGCCGCCGGCCGGGTCGATCAGGCCCTCCAGGCCCTCCAGAGGCAAATCCAAACTACTTCCACCGCCGAGACCTACAATCTGCTCTGTCGTGCGCATTTCGAACTCGATGCTTGGGATGCCGGAATTCCCGCCTGCGAAAAAGCCGTTTCGCTGGCGCCTGACACTGGCCTCTACCATCTCTGGCTGGGGCGCATCTACGGCGAGAATGCAGATCGCACAAACTTCCTGAAAGCCGCTGGCCTCGCTAAAAAGGTTCATACGGAATTCGAGCGAGCGGTCGCCCTGGATCCCACAAGTTGGGAGGCCCGCACCGATCTCGCCGAGTTCTATCTGGAAGCCCCCGCCATCGTCGGAGGCGGCGAAGACAAGGCCCGCTCCCAAGCCGACGCACTCTTCGCGCTGAATCCCGGAATGGCACATTGGGTGAGAGCTCGCCTGGCACAAAAAAACAAAGACATGGTGACGGCCGAGCAGGAGTATCGTGCCGCCATTGATGCTTCTCACGGAGGCGCCCGTGCCTGGGTCAATCTCGCCGGATTCTATCGCCACACTAATCGCCTCGAGGACATGGAACGCGCCCTGCTCACCATGGAATCCCGGCCAATCGATCGTCCCGCCGCATTAATGGATGCTGCCGGCATGCTATTTCGCACCGGCCGCGCCGATCCGATGGCCATGCGCTTAGTGCGCCGCTATCTCGCTTCCGCCACAGTCGAGGAATGGCCCGCATTCAAGGCCCACAATCTTCTTGGCGAATTGCTCGAAAAGCAAGGCGACTTCAAAGCCGCCGCAGAGGAGTACCGCAGCGCGTTGTCAATGGCCCACACTTTCAACCGCGCCCGGGAGGGCTTGCAGCGGGTCGGCCGCTAGGGCGAGCGCATCTCTCCTCGATGTTTTTGGATGGCTATTCTGAACGTTTCAGCCGGCGCAAACACGCTGTTAGAATCAGGTGCACAGTTTCTTCCGGCAAGGCGTGAACTCAAGCTTCGACTGGTTTTTCTGTGACCACAGGAAGGTTGGCTTGCTGCCAGGCGTCGAAGCCTCCCATCACATTAATCACATTTCGAAAGCCTGCTCTCTGCAATAAACTGCATGCGATCATGCTGCGATACCCGCCCTTGCAATGCACGGCGATCGGCAAATTGCGATCAATTTCCGGCGGCGCCACTTTGAAGTTATCCAGCGGCCACCAGATTGCGCCCTCGATATGCCCCGCTTCCCACTCCGGCTCGCGGCGGACATCGAGCACTTGCAGGGGCTGTTTCCGCAATTGGCCAGCAAGCAATTCAGCATCGATCTGGGGAATCGTTGACAACGCCAGCCCAGCTTCTCTCCAAGCTCCAATTCCACCTTTTAAGTATCCTCGAGCGTCTTCGAGACCGACACGCGCCAGGCGCATTCGCGCTTCCGAACCATCCTGTTCCGACTGCGCAATCAACACCGGACGCGCCCTCAAACCGAGAAGCGTCCCCGCCCACGATGCGAATTGTCCCGACAACGCAATGTTCACCGAACCCGGCACGTGACCCGCAGCGAACTGCTCGCTCGGGCGAACGTCCAGAGCAATTCCGCCTTCCGCCAATGTCTCTGTTAATTCTGCAGGGTCGATTGCGGACAACATCGGCAGATCCGCCAGTGCCGCGGCCCCGGTCCTGTTGATTTCCGCGTCCTGCAAGAAATATTCAGGACGAGCCGGCAAGTTGCTGGTCAACTGTTTGATGAATTCTTCCCGGCTCCTGATCTGCAACGCATAATTCGTGAGCCGCTCCGTTCCAATCGTCGAAACCCTTTCGGCTCGCATGTTGCGCCCACACAAGGAACCAGCTCCATGCGCTGGGTAAACCAGAACATTGTCCGCCAATTTGAGAATTTTGTTGTGCAGGTTGTCGTATAGCATTCCAGCCAAATGCGCAGGGCTGTATTGTCTGGAAAGATCGGGACGTCCAACGTCTCCGAGGAACAATGTGTCACCGGTGAGAACCCCCCAAGGCTCCGCGGACTTTTCTTGATCGGCGATCACAAGACAGATGCTCTCGGGGGTGTGTCCTGGCGTCTCATAAGCCGTGACTAAGATTTTTCCAACTTGCAGACGAAATCCTTCCTGTACGGCCACGTGAGGAAATGTCGCGCCTGCTTGCGCTCCGATATAGATCTGCGCTCCGGTCCTCGCAGCCAGCTCCCGGTGACCCGAGACAAAATCTGCATGCAGATGAGTTTCGAAAATGTGGCGGATCGAGGCCTGATTTGCCTCAGCGGCCTTCAGGTAGATCTCCACGTCGCGCTGCGGATCGACCACGATGGCTTCGCCCTCCGACGCGATCATATAAGACGCGTGGGCCAAGCAGCCCAGGTAAAACTGTTCAAAGTACATCACTCCCCCACAACTCACTGGATCTGTAGATCTTTTCTCAAGGTGAATGCATATGCCGACTGTGCGGGGAGATGAACTTCCCTCTCGTCTCCCTCGGCGCGTTTTGCCAGGCCGCCAAAAAATTTTTTTACTGCCCCCTTTGCCTTGATTTGCGAACCAAAGCTACGCGCGGCGGTCACGATCGGTTGATCGACATTATTGATATTGACCGAAATCAATCTGATTACTAAAGTCGCCTCGCCCGCCAAATGGCCTGCTGGTCTTGCATTTACGACAGAGCCCGTCACATTCGCCCCGGCCGAAATTGCCGCCTGCCCGTCCACCATCACATCTTTATCCAGGGTCGCTGTGAAAGTTTGGCCGGGCTGGCTCGTCTTCGACCCAAGATCTTCTGTAAGCCTCACGGCCAGAGCCGTTCCCACGGGCACGACGATCGGCTGCGGCGCTGCCGCTGGCTCCGGAGGAGCGGGCGCTGGGGTCTCCGCCTGCGGCGCGTTGTTATTCGCGGATGGCGCAGTCGGATTGTTCGCCGGAGGAGGAGCGGGATTGGTCGGCACCGCCGCGCTGTTCTCGTTTGAAGGCAGCGACTCTTTGTGCTTACAGCCAGGCAAAGCCAGCAGCACATAGATTACGATCGCGAACGATGCCCCGTTCCGTGCCTTCCGAAGCGGGGCAGACCTAGACTTCAGGCAGATATCGGCTGAAACGTTCATTCAGACCCCCGGCTATGTCAACCGAAAGCAGCCCGAAAGTCAATGGCTCTTAGGAGCCGAAATTTCAGCCCTCCATCGTAGATACATCTCCCGCGTCCACCCCTGCTTCTTTCGCTTTCAGAAAACGCCGCAGGATCTTCCCAGACCTGGTCTTGGGCAAAGACGCGACAAATTCCAACGACGATGGGGTTGCGATGGGGCCCAGTTCTCTTCGCACGTGTTCGATTAGAACGGCAGCCAGAGCATCCGAAGCCACATGATCGCCGCGGACTTGCACGAATACTTTGATGGTCTCGCCTTTCATTACATCAGGCACTCCGATCGCTGCCGCTTCGGCGACCGCCGGATGCGATACCAAAGCACTTTCGACCTCTGCAGTACCGATGCGGTGCCCGGCGACGTTGAGCACATCGTCGTAGCGGCCCAGCACAGCAATGTATCCGTCTTTATCTTTCATGGCGACGTCGCCCGTCACATAACAGCCGGGGATTACCTCCCAGTCTCGCTCGTAGCGTGCCGGGTCGCCCCAGACGGTGCGCAGCATGTGGGGAAACGGACGCTTGAGCACCAAACGGCCGCCGACTCCCGGCAGCGCGGACTTGCCGTTCTCATCGAGAACATCGGCTTCGGCTCCTGGCACAGCAACTCCCACTTTTCCCGGACGCATCGCCATGGTCGGAGGGGTGCCCAGCGCTGGTCCACCCAGTTCGGTTTGCCACCAGTTATCGATGACGTATCCCCATTTTCCGTCGCCGGCCAGATGAGTCTGCGCCCAGCGCCAGGCTTCAGGATTCAACGGCTCCCCGGCGCATGCAATCACACGCAACGTGGTCAGGTCATGCGCAGCCGGATAACTCTCTCCGTAGCGCATAAACATTCTCAGTGCCGTGGGCGCCGTAAACATCTTGGTCACGCCATAGCGTTCCACGATCTCCCATGCGATTCCCGGATTTGGATAATCGATTGCACCTTCGCGGAAGAGCGTGGTCACGCCCGCGCACAGCGGAGCATAGACAATGTAGGAATGTCCGACGACCCAGCCGATATCCGAAGTGCACCAGAAAATGTCGCGTTCGCCCACGTCAAAATAATTCGATAGATGATAGGTCGTTCCCACCATATAACCGCCGTGCACGTGAACCACGCCTTTCGGCTTCCCTGTGGAACCGGATGTATAGAGCAAGAAGAGAGGATCCTCAGCTTCCATCTCTTCGGCCGGGCAGTCAGGAGAAAATTTCATCAGATCGTTGAAGTCGACCTCGCGAGGACCGGCGAGTTCGGTCTTGCTCCGGAGATAGACCACAACCTTCTCGACGAAGTCCAATTTCTCAACGGCCTCGTCCACGATGGCCTTGAGGGCTACCGTCTTCCCGCGGCGGAATCCTACATCGCCCACGATTACAACCTTGGCCTGCGCGTCGACAACCCGGTCTTGCAGGGCGGCATGCCCTAAACCTGCATAGACCACCGAATGGATAGCGCCAATCCGCGCGCACGCGAGCATGGCTACCGCACCTTCGATCGTCAGCGGCATATAAATGACTACGCGGTCACCCTTCACCACGCCGAGCGATTTCAGACCGTTCGCAAATCGGCAAACGCTGCGGTGCAGTTGTCCGTAGGTGACAATCCTTTCGCTCCCATCTTCACCCAGCCAAATGAAAGCCGCGCGGTTGCACCGCTCGGAGTTGGCATGACGGTCGAGGGCGTTGATGGTGATGTTCGTCTTGGCGCCCGTGAACCACTTGTGATGTACCCCGTCCCATTCCAAAACGCGGTCCCACTTCCTCGACCATGCGAATTGGCTTGCGTAATCTGCCCAGAAGACTTCAGGATACTTCAGAGCGCGCGCACATTCTCCCTTCCAGTTCTTCTGGAGGGCATTGCGGCTCACAATTTCCGGCACCGCATATTCTTGATCGAGGGCTAAGAGATTGGAAATGTTTTCTGGCTTTTCGACGCTTAGAACGCTCATGCAAACCTCCGAGAGAGAGGGAAACGTGGAATTGGACGTCGTGAAGTTTGCTCCGGGTACCTAGAGTCGGCAGTGATGCAGGTCACAATACGCTGTGTTTTTGACACACACGGCCCCAACTTCAAAACCACTGTTAAAGGGACGAGGCTGCGGTCCGCCGTTATCGGACTAATCCCGTAGGAACGCGCAATGAGAAGTTAGTCCTCGCGATTTTTCCATTGCATCGCATTGCCCACGCGCCGTACTCGGTCACCAAGCCGCAAGACATTGTCGTACTTCCCAAATCTTAGTTGGTTCACCCGGCGATCGAACTGACCGAACCCTAACTTTGGAGCAGCTGGCCACTTCGATATCTACTCCGCTCCAATGCTCCCATCCGAAGCGCTACTTCCGTTCTCCGGTCACTTCCGAAGTTGCAACATTGGACGATTCAAATCACCAAAAACAGTGACGGGGATCACAGCGTTTTTTGAAACGACAACGTACGGTTGCGCTCCATGTGCCCGGTCATGTCCGAGCCGGGCCAGAGGCCACCGCCTATGTGGACGATGAATCCGCTGCCCCTGAGCATTCGTTCGGCCACTCCCTTCATCGTGAACTCAGAAGCCCCGCCCTCTACGCTTCTCGATCGCGATCACGATTTCTATTTACAACTGAGAGTTGTTGTGGTAGGGTTCCGGCCCTTAGGGCTGACCCGAACCTTTTTCAGAAAGCTTGAGCCCCAAGCTGGTCGGTCGCGTATCGCCATCCCAGGTCGGAACATTGCCTCAACGCAGCCAATTCAGTCAGCTAGAAGCGGTTTTTTGCTTGCCTATTCCTCGATGAAAGGCTCCCGGTTGGGAGGACAACACAGTTTATGATTTTGAAAAAATGGCTTTGCAGTTCACTACTCGTTGCGGTATCGATCGCGCCGGTTTTCGCCGGAACCAACGATGCTGCCGACGCGAAAACCGTCCCCTCAGCCAACGCGGCGAATGCCGATGCATCGGCAAGTCCGAACCCCAATCCAAGCCCCACTCCCGCCGCTGGAAATGCAAATGTCACAGCTTTGCTCGGCGTGCTGGTAATGAAAGGCGTTTTGGCGCCGAACGAGGCCAATGCGATCCGAAATGCCGCCCCAACGGCCCAATTGGAAGCGCTGGTGGAAGCACTCGCGCGCAAAGGAGTAGTGAGCGCAGCGGATTTGTCTGCGGCGGCGAGTCCGGCAGCGCAACCTGCAGCGCCTGCCGCGGCGCCGGTTGCGGCCCGGGAAACTGTGTCGTCGTCTCTGGCGGGTCCGGAAGCCTCGCCGCAGCAACCCCAAACCACGCCGCAGCCACCTTACCCGTCGCGGATAGCGGGCGAATTACCGCCTCCTCAACCTGGAGTCGTGCCGGCGATCACGCCGGTCCGGGTATTCCCGGTCGACCCACCCAAGACCGGAGGTCTGGCTGGGATTAAGGCTGGGCCGATCACGCTTGCTCCTTACGGCTTCATCAAGGCAACGTTCGTCCATGACAGCAGCGATCCCGATGGCGACGACTTTCCGTTTCCCGGCATATGGCTAAATGCAGGGCCTAACTCGACGTTCAACACCGGTCCGACGAAGGACCCCGAGATCCACATCAAAGCGCGGTCTACGCGCTTTGGTCTCAACCTGGAATGGCCGGACATTTCGAAGAACCTGACGCTGACCGGCAAGATAGAGGGCGACTTCGAAGGCAACTTCAGTGAAGTCGACAACCGCGACGTTTCGTCGATCCGCAGCAATGAACCGCAACTGCGTTTGGCCTACGTTCGGATGGATTACCACGCCAACGAGGACTTGGACGTTTTCTTTGTAGGTGGACAGGACTGGACGCTTTTCGGATCTGGCGCAATGGAAAATATCCTGGAAACCACATTTAATGGTGCATTTTGGGGCAACACTTACACCCGTTCGCCACAATTGCGGGGCGGCTTCTCATGGCTCCTGAGCAAGGAGCACAATGTCAGGTTCGAGCCTCAATTTGGAGTCATGATGCCGAGCACCGGTGAAATCCTGAAGCTCGGGAACGCGGCCGGCAACGGGCTTGCCGCTCAACTCGGGCAGGGCGAGCGCGAGGGCGCCGACGCCGACCGTCCGGAGTGGGAAGGCAGACTGGCCTTGAGTTTCCAGCTCGACAAAGCCCCGGGTGTGGCCCCGGCGCAAATAGCGCTGGCTGGATTTCATTCCAGGCGCACGTCGATCGTTCCCAACTCGTCGTACTGTCTCCCCCCGGCGACTTGCGGCGCAGACACAACTGTTATTCCAGCAAGCTATGAGGCTGCCTTCCCGAACGGCTTTCAAGCGTCCAGCACAATGTGGGGCGGCCAAATCGTGGCGCAGTTGCCCACGAGATGGGCTACCTTGGTAGCGAGTGTGTATAAGGGCGGCGACATGCGCTTCTACTTCGGTGGCCAAATTAACAGTTTCTTCACCGACGTATCCGGGCTGACGAATGTCGTAGGGCCCTTCGAAACTGCCGATGGCGGTCCGCTGGCTGCTCAGGGTGGCACCGTCCTCGGAACCAACGCGGCGGGCAATGTCGTGGTTGCTCCGCAGAAGCCCATCCAGGGCTTTGGCGGATTCGTCCAGCTCGGCTTGCCGCTTTCCCGGTGGTTCCATGCCGACCCGCATGGCCACAACGCGGGCTGGCAGCTGCAGTTCCTTGTCGGCAAGGACCAGGTGGTGGATAACGACCAGAACCGCGCCAACGGCATTGGCTGCCTCTCCGCGGACGGACTCACCAAGTGCAATGGGGGACTCCCGATGTCGATGGGCAAGGCGGCGGTGGCAACCCTGTACTACAAATTCAACAACTGGTGCCAGTTCGGCTTCGAACAGTCGGTCTACGCCACGCGTGGATTCGACCACATCTTGCTATACACAATTGCTGGACAGGCATCCAACGAATGGCAGGATCACCGCACCGAATTCGGGCCGATCTTTACGTTCTAGACCGACCCCCCATCCCCCAGCGGGCCCAAGCCGGGTCCGCCGGGGTTCCTAGCTGGGATCGCTGAAACGTCCGGTGCAGATTGAGGGCACTGGCTACCAAAGAACGGGGGGACGGCCTCCATTCGGGCGATGGCCCGTGGGTGGTCCGTCCTCCAGGACTTCCTCCAGCTGGGAAAGCCATTGTGCTGGACACGCCAGGGGGAGCAAAATGTAGCGGAACTGCGCGACTGGCTTGCGGAATCGTTCGGGAAAACTAAGGTATGCGACAGATGCATGCGCAGTTGTTTGGAGGAGTTGGTTTGATGAGTATGCGTAGAATCGCAGCTTTGCAGGCGGGTCTCTTGCTGGCGGCCGTGTTAGCGAACGCCGCCTCGCAGAAAGACACGGTACGGATCACTGTTCTGGATTCTGTAACTCGATCGTCGACCCCTGACAACAACAACGGTGTCCCCCAAAATTGCGAACAACTCACTTTCGACGCGTATTGCCGTTCCACTAGAAGCGTGCCACTGGTCAGTACCTTGCTCGTGCGAGAAGACGATGAGCCGCCGTTCCGTATCAGTTGCACCATCGTATCGAAATACTCCAGATGCATTCCGCTGCCCAAGGGAGAAAGTTTTGACGCCAAAAGAGAGAAACGCGGCATTACCGTGTACTACGTGGATGACAAGGGCAAGTCGCGAAAGCAGTCGTACACGCTGGTAGCTACGGACGGAAAAGCTGGTCCGCCGGCGAGTGCGGCCGCAGTTACGACTCAGCCGGTCCCGGAAGCAGTCCCCCCCCCGCAAAGTTCTCCGGCGCCTGCCGCGGCCCCACCCGCTGTTGCGGCGCAGCAGGTTTCTCCGGAGAAAGGTTTGGAGAAAGTAAGGTGTAATTTCAGCTCGACACCCGCCGGCGCGGATATCACTGTGGACGGCAAGTACCTGGGCAACACGCCATCCGAAATTCCGCTTAGTACCGGGACGCATGTCGTCATCTTGTCGATGCCGGGGTTTGCCGAGTGGAAGCGGGAGCTTACTGTGGAGCCAGATTCAGTAGTGAATGTGACGGCCAGCTTGGAAAAGACTAAGCCCTGAGCCGGATGGCTGTTGCAGGACAAATTTAAGCTTCTGCATGAGGTTGAACCGCTGTATGATATCGCTCGAAATTTGTGTTCCATTTGATGAGCCAGTACGCACGGCCGTGCGGGAGTCTTGGTGGTTGTGGCGAAAGTCCGCTCCCGGTTCTCATTTCACTTTCTGTAAAGGAGAAAAACTGTGGCTAACGAAAATGTTGGCATAAGTCGTTGGTGGCGTGTGGTCGGCGGGATGTCCATGAACCTGGCACTGGGCACGCTGTATGCCTGGAGTGTGTTCGTGGCCCCACTGGAGAAAGAATTCGGCTGGAAGCGGGCTCAAACTTCCAATGTGTTTACCATCGCAGTGGTCGTGTTCGCACTAACATTTATCGTGGCGGGACGATTGCAAGACAAGTTCGGCCCATTCTGGGTTTCCCTGACTGGCGGCGTTCTGGTCAGCCTGGGCTTTTTCCTGTGCGCCTTCACTCACAGCTTGAACTATTTGTATGTGTGCTTCGGGGTGATCGGTGGGCTCGGAAACGGATTTGGTTATGCCACACCCATACCTGTGATGGCCAAATGGTTCCCTGACAAACGCGGCTTGGCCGTAGGGCTGGCGGTGGGAGGATATGGCGGAGGGTCGGCCATCTTTGGGCCGTTAGCCAACCTGAAGCTTATTCCCGCTTACGGCGTACACACCACGTTCATGATCCTGGGGGGGATTTTCCTGGTCATGACGGTTTTCGGCGCCTTCCTGCTGCATAATCCGCCGGCCGGCTACAAACCAGCCGGTTGGGTGCCCGCGTCAGCTGCCAAGGCTGCCGCGACCACCTATGAGTTCAGTCCGGGCGAGGTGCTGCGCACGCCCGCGTTCTACTTCATGTGGATTGCCTACGCACTTGGCGCTTCGGCGGGATTGATGGTGATCAGCCAACTGGTTCCATTTGGCAAGAGCGTGGGCATTCCGAGTGCATCGCTGATCACGATGAGCTTGGTCGTGGCCGCAGTTGGCAATGCCTCGGGCCGCATCCTATCCGGCTGGATGTCGGATGCACTCGGTCGGCTGAACGTGCTGCGGCTCATGATCGCCATCTCGATGGTTGCCATGCCCATTCTCTATCAGGTCGGAGGCAATGTGACGTTGCTGTACATAGCAGTATTCGTCGTGTATTGGTGCTACGGAACGCAGCTTTCGGTGAATGGCTCGACTGCCGCGGATTTCTGGGGTACCAAGAATGCCGGCATCAACTACGGAATGCTGTTCACCGCATGGGGCGTAGCCGGCATCATTGGTCCGCGGATTGCCGGGGTCCTGTTCGACAAGTACAAGAACTACCAGATGGCGTTCTACACGGCGGCGGTGCTGGCGGGAGTTGCCCTGCTCAGCGAACTGGCAGCCCGACGCCCGGCCGTGCCGGAAGGAGCGCTGACAGGAAAAAAGGTGCAGGCCGTAGCCTAGCTCCAGAAGCTCCTGCAGTGACATACAGAATGTTCCATCATACTGGGCTTGAACGGAGCGCCAGGGCGCGCTCCGTCAAACTCAAGAAGCATTGGCGAAGAACTGTAAGGATTGCATCACAAATTCAGAAATCTAAGGGGTGACTGATATGGCTCGGATTCTTCAGACACAGAATGTAGCAGTCGAGACCAGCGAGGCTCAGATCGCAGTTCATTGGCGGGAGGAAGAATACTATTATCCTTCCGCGAAGTTTATCGGCCAGGCGAATCTGACCGATCCCAGCATCATCGAGCGCTTTAGCGAGAAGAATTTCCCGGAATGCTTCCGCGAGTACGCCGATCTTTTGAGTTGGGACCAGTACTGGCACACCACGCTCGACACTAGCGATCCGCCGTTCTGGAAGTGGTTCGTGGGCGGCAAGATCAACGCCTCGTACAACTGCGTCGATCGTCACCTTGCCAAGTACAAGAACAAAGCGGCGCTGATCTTCGTGCCGGAACCGGAAGACGAGACGCCCGTTTCAGTTACTTACCGCGAACTTTATGTGAGAGTGAATGAATTTGCGGCGCTGCTGCGGGATTTCTGCGGTCTGAAGAGCGGAGATCGCGTCACCATTCACATGCCGATGGTCCCCGAGTTGCCCGTCACTATGCTGGCATGCGCGCGCCTGGGCGTGATTCACTCGGTTGTGTTTGGAGGCTTCAGCGGCGAGGCTTGTGGAATGCGTGCCGCCGATTCGCAAAGCCACGTCTTGATCACGATGGATGGTTACTATCGCAATGGCAAGCTGCTCGACCACAAAGCGGCCGCCGAGATCGCTCTGAGTACTGCCAAGCACGAAGGCCAAACCGTGGACAAGGTCCTAGTCTGGAGGCGACACGCGGGTCAGAATGCGTCCGCTACGCCATTTGTGAAAGGGCGCGATTTCTTCGTAGACGAAGTGCTCCCGAAATACAAAGGCGAACTGGTGGATCCCGTCCCCATGGATGCGGAGGCGCCGCTGTTTCTTATGTACACCAGCGGCAGCACCGGAAAGCCCAAAGGCTGCCAACACCGCACTGGCGGTTACCTCGCCTATGTGACCGGCACCTCCAAGTACATCCAAGACATTCATCCCGAGGATGTTTACTGGTGCATGGCCGACATTGGCTGGATCACCGGCCACTCCTATATCGTTTATGGTCCGCTGGCCCTGGCCGCTACCAGTGTCCTCTATGAGGGTGTCCCTACCTACCCGGACGCCGGCCGGGTATGGAGAATCGCCGAGCGCCTGGACGTCAACATCTTCCACACTTCGCCCACGGCCATTCGCATGTTGCGCAAGGCCGGTCACGACGAACCCTCCAAGTACAACTACCACTTCAAGCACATGACCACGGTGGGAGAACCCATCGAGCCAGAGGTTTGGCGCTGGTATCACGACATGGTGGGCAAAGGCGAGGCAGTGATTGTGGACACCTGGTGGCAAACCGAAAACGGAGGATTCCTGTGCAGCACGAAACCGGCTCTGGATCCGATGAAGCCGGGAAGCGCCGGCCCAGGCGTGCCTGGAATCTATCCCACGATTTATGACGAAAACAACGAACAAGTCGCAGCGGGATCAGGGAAGGCGGGGAACATCTGCATCCGCAATCCCTGGCCAGGGATCATGCAAACCATTTGGGGTGATCATGATCGCTTCGTGACCCAGTACTACGCAAAATACTGCAAGGACCGCAGCAGCAAGAAATGGCAGGACTGGCCATATTTTGCATCGGATGGAGCCGTGCTGGCCGCCGACGGCTATTTCCGCATTCTCGGCAGAGTCGATGATGTCATCAATGTGGCCGGCCACCGCCTGGGCACAAAGGAAATCGAGTCTGCCTGCCTGACCGTTCCCGAGGTGGCGGAAGCGGCGGTGGTGCCGGTGGCGGACGAGATCAAGGGCCGCGTGCCCGAAGTCTATATCGCCCTAAAGCCTGGCGTGCAAGCCAGTCCGGCGGTTGTGGACAAGGTCAACACGGCCATTGAAACCATCATTGGCAAGATTGCCCGTCCGAAGCATATCCACATCGTTCCAGATATGCCCAAGACCCGTTCCGGAAAGCTCATGCGCCGTGTGCTCGCCGCCCTCTCCAACAACATGAAAACTGGAGACATCACGACCTTGGCCAATCCTGACGTGGTGGAAAGCATCCGGGTACTGGTCCAGGGCAAAGAGGTGGTGGCGCTGGCTGATGGCCCGGAGGACCTGAAAAAATTCGGAACGGAAGAATAAATCTGGCCGCAGGGGCGAACCTCGGGAAGAATTCCCCAGGTTCGCCCCTGTCTTTTCAACCCGAGGCAGCGGCGGAATTCTGATGCCTAATCCCCTCATTCCTGGATCGGGCATAGATCGTAGCTTTCTGTGTACCTAGAACACTCCGTACATGACTCCATGCGACCCGAATTAAGTTGTGGCGAAATGTGCGCGAAGATCGTCGGCGATCCGCTCTGGTGAGCGATCAACTGCCGCTTCCCAGTGCAACCGCTCCATATGCATTGCGTCGCTCCGGTAATAAGGGAGCATCGCCGTGCGAGTGATCATCGACAGATGTACGCACCAACCCCGCGAGTTCTTCAAAGGCCCCGAATAGAGCGCCAAGTTGAAGCTGTTGTACCCAGTTAATTCGTACCACTGCAAGACGCGTGAGATACCCGCTGAAAGTGCATTCACGTCATCTTCCGTGAGGTCGAGAAAGGTTTCACAGCCCGAAACAACCGCCTGCACCTCATTGAAGCCGATTGGAGCAAAAGCAGTAATCCACCGGGTACGGCCAACCCGAGCCACGAATCGCAGCCCTCGGGCCTCTTCGGTTTCCGCCAGGTCTTCCCAGTACGCCCGGCCATGGGCAGTCCAATAAGCGATACTGGCCTCACGCTGTAATCGCATGAGAGTTGTCGGGTGAGGATCGATATATACCTGCGCATGCGGATGTGGCAGCGATCCGCCGGACGGATACAAGTAATTTATGTTGTAGGCGCAGTTCTCGGCTCTCAGATCGAAAGCATGCACCTTGCGGACGTAATCCACGGCAACCGAGAGGTTGTCAAACAGTATTTGAGGAGTGAACCCGTTCAATGCAAGCCAATGCCGCTGCGAGAAAACCGCGACGGCAGCATACTGAGAGTAAGGAACGAGGTTAGGAAACAACACCGACTCTCCCCGCTCGAGGCGTCCGCCGTGGTGAATTGGCTCCAACACATTGGGAGTGACTCTGCTGATTCGGTCTGGGCAGAACGGGCAGCCGGAGTCGGGAGTTTGGAGAAGAGCTAGTGCGCCCTCATCAGCCTTCGAGAGTATGACACCTTCGGCAATACGAGAGGACGTCCCCAGCAGCGGGTCAAACCGGACTTCCAGAGACTTCATTACCTCCGATCCATCGGGCGAGAGAAAACGTGCTGTAATTTGCTCCGAGTGGAACCGGATTGGGCGGGTCTCATCTTCCTCTCTGTTTACGGCGAAAGCCGGGTCCAAGGACTACCTCCTCGACTCTGAAGTACTTTGCGGGCCTGGCAGAGTGTGACAGAATGTTCGGTAGTGTCCTAACACTATTAGGACGCTACCGAATGTTCTCACATCTCGCAGTAGATCGCCCTTTTCTGGAGGCTCTCGGTAGTGTATGAAATCTGCGTTGGTGGTAGCCTAGCCTCGGCGACGGCCCCTTGCGTCTTCGTTTTCTTCTCGGCGACAGTTCGCACACAGGAAAAACCGCTCCAGTCACATGACCCGGCCCTTCGCTCCCGTCCTTAGGTTTCTTTATCGTAATAGCTGAGACTCCCGACTGAAGGTGCCGGCCACATAGGAAAGATAGCCGCCGGTTGCGGTGTTGGCAGCCTTTCAACAAGGCCATTGAAACCATGATTGGCAAGATTGCCCGCCCGCGCCGCGTGCTTATCGTTCCGGACATGCCCAAAACACGATCCGGCAAACTCATGCGTCGTGTTCTCGCAGCCCTGTCCAACAAGATGAACACTGGAGACATCACAACCTTGGCCAATCCTGACGTGGTAGAAAAGGTCCGGGAAATGGTGCAGGGCAAAGAAGCGGTGGCATTGGCAGATGGACCCGAAGATTTAAAGAAATTTGGAACGGAGGATTGAACTACTCTAACTCAGGAGCAAACCTTGGAAACGATTCCCCGGTTTGCTCCTTATTTTTTTTCCTTCTGTGAAGACGCTCTCCCTCAGGCGTCTCAGCGTTTTCCCTAGGACTCACAAGCAATCACGAAATCACGCTTTCGAGACTGCTTCCCGCTCCACACGCGGCTCTAGTTAGCGTCGACACATCCGCGGCGACGCGAGCCTTTGTGCCTTCGGGGGCAGCCCTCAAGTACTGCACAGGCCATGCCATCACCTGCCCCAGCTCTCGCGCCGCTCGCAATGGCCAATACGGATCCCGCAGCATTTCTCGCGCGATGATGACCGCGTCCGCCTGCCCCGTCGCGAGAATGTGCTCGGCCTGAGTCGGAGACGTAAGCATCCCAACCGCGCCCGTCATGATGTTGCTTTCCCTGCGGATCCGTTCCGCAAAGGGCGTCTGATAGCCTGGAGCGACTGGGATCTTGGCTTGCGCCACGTTGCCGCCCGAAGAGCAATCGATCAGGTCGATCCCTGACTGCTTCAACTGCCGTGCAAGTTCCACCGATTGCTCAATGTCCCAACCACCATCGACCCAATCCGTGGCCGAAATCCTAACGAACAGGGGTGCGCGCTCCGGCCACACACGCCGAACCGCAGCCACAATCTCGCGCAGTATTCGCGTGCGATTCTCAAACGAGCCTCCATAAGAATCCGTTCGACGATTGCTGAGCGGTGACAGAAACTCATGAATCAAATATCCGTGCGCGGCATGGATCTCAAGCACTCGAAAACCGGCCTCCCAAGCGCGACGCGCAGACTCGGCAAAAGCCACAGCAATCTCGTGAATGCCATCGCGGGTAAGGGCTCGCGGCATCGGGTAGTGATCGGCAAAAGCCAAAGGGGTGGGCGCCACCACGTTTTTCCAGCCGCCCTCGGCTTCTGAAATTGCGCCGTTCCCATCCCATGGCCGGTAAGTACTCGCTTTTCGCCCCGCATGCGCCAGCTGCATTCCGGCGATGCTGCCCTGCCCGTGAATAAAACGCGTAATTCTGGAGAGAGGCTCAATGTGACCGTCGCTCCAGATGCCCAGATCCTGCGGACTGATTCGGCCCTCCGGAACTACTGCCGTTGCTTCCGTGAGCACGAGTCCAGCCCCCCCAACCGCGCGGCTCCCGAGATGCACAAAGTGCCAGTCGTTGGCATACCCTTCGGTGCTGGAGTACTCGCACATCGGCGAGACGAATACGCGATTCAAAAACTTGATGTCTCGAATGGAGAACGAATCAAAAAGATGCGCCATAGAGTCTTAATACCTTCCTTTGAAAGACGAGCGGGCGGTTCAATCGCTAAGTCACGACAGATTGGATGAGTTGCACGGCCGAAGGGTGCGAGAGTCTCTGAAAGACAAGCTTGGTATACGGCATTGCAACTTTTGGCATCTTTATGTGTTAGCAGGTATAGTGGCATTAAACTCAATTCATTTGCTCGGAGCGATTTTATTGAACAAATCTCGAAAAAAATCGAGGGGCATCTTTGTACCCTTGATCTCAGGGAAGCGAGCGAGTATCGCGCACCGCAGGAGGCTTGTGAAATTCATAAGATTCAGGAAACGGTTTCCAAGCGCGGCCATTTGCGCGCTTGCGTTAGTGCTCGGCGTGAGTTCGTCACTTGCGATTCCGATCTGGGCGCAAGATCCGTCGCAACAGGAAGCTCCGCCGCCTCCACCTCAAGATCAGACACAGGAACAAGCTCCGCCGCCGCCGGATCAGGCGCAGCAAGAAGCTCCTCCCCTTCCTGCCCAGAACGAGCCACAAACGGCCCCCTTGTCACCGCAACAACTGCAGGAGTTGGTCTCTCCTATCGCTTTGTACCCAGACGCCCTGATAGCCCAGATTCTTGCCGCGTCCGCTTATCCGACGCAAATCGTGGAGGTGGAACGATTCCTGCAACAGAATCCCAACTTGAAGGGTAAGGAATTGGGCGACGCAGTCAATCAGCAGGACTGGGATCCGAGCGTGAAGGCTCTCACACAGTTCCCTTCCGTCCTTGCAAATTTGGACAAGAATCTTTCCTGGACCTCTGAACTGGGCGACGCCAATTACAACCAGCAGGCCGATGTAATGCAGGCCATCCAAGACATGCGCAGAAAAGCGCAGGAAGCCGGACATCTCAAATCGACGCCGCAGCAAACGGTGACTGACCAAGGTTCCGACGTTGACATCGCTCCGGCGAACCCAGATGTGGTCTACGTTCCAGATTACGATCCCCAACTTGTTTATGGCTACCCGGTTGGATTGTGGCCGGGATTTTATCCCTGGTGGGGCGGGGGCGGACCGTATCTTTCTTTCGGCGTCGGATTCGGTATTGGACCATTCTTCGGATTCGGCTGGGGCTGGCCGGCCTGGGGCTTCAACTGGCGCGGAGGGTTCCTGCGTTACGGCGGCGGCCCGTATGCCTTTCATAGCCACGCTTTTTACGATCGCAATGCCTATTTTCACGGCAATTACAGAGGATTCGCGCCGTATGGGCGTGGCGATCGTGCCGCTCGCGGATTCGTGGGCGGAGCACGTGGCGCTGGCGGTGCTGGAGCCAGAGGTTACACAGGCGCGCGAGGGCTTAGTGGCACACGCTCGGGCGCACTTAGTGGCATGAGCCGCGGCGGAGAAGCGCGGGGCTTCTCCTCACGAGGAAGATCCAGCTTTGGCGGGGGGGGTGGAATGCATGCCGGTGGCGGTGGTGGAAGGCGGTGAATGATCCGTCAGCGGATCGCGCGAACGCCCGCAGAGATTTGGCGCCAGAAAGGACGCGGAAATGATGGCGGAGATAATTTGTTCTCATAGATCTAACCGGAGTGGCATCGGCCTTCTGTCAGCTCTCAGCGCTTTCGTAACGGTAATGTTTTTTTCTAACGTTGCTGCAGGTCAATCGTCTACTCAACAATCGCCTGCCGTTGAACGTAAGTCGAGCGTCCGTACACCGAGCGGCCCGCAAGCCGGGCAGGAAACGTTTTCCTCGGCGGCAAAAGCAAGTATGAGCTTAGTGAGCGCTCTCCAGAATAACAATCAGCAAGCGTTACTGAAAATTCTAGGCCCCGATGCGAAAGAGATTGTTTCCTCCGGGGATGAGAGCGAAGACGCAAGTGACAGGGCTCAGTTCGTACAGAAGTACGAGCGCATGCACCGTCTCGTCACGGAACCCGATGGCACAACCACCTTGTACATAGGCGCGGAAAACTGGCCAACACCAATTCCACTCCTGCATAAAGGCGAAGCCTGGTACTTCGATACCGCAGCAGGAAAACAGGAAATTCTGTATCGAAGAATTGGTAAGAACGAACTGGCAGTGATCCAGGTGTGCCGCGAGCTTGTCGACGCAGAAAGGGAATATTACGCGCAACCGCACGATGGCGACAGCGACAAACAATACGCTCAAAAATTCTCCAGCGATCCTGGGAAGCAAAATGGGCTTTACTGGGAAGCGAGCTCCCAGGCGTCCGCCAGCCCGATCGGTCCACTGGTGGCTGCGGCTGCGACTGAAGACAATAAGGAAGCTACCGATCAAAATCCACAACCATTCCAGGGTTACTACTTCAAGATTTTGAAAGCTCAGGGCCCGAAGGCACCCGGCGGATCACGCAGTTACATTGTGGAGGGTAAGCTGAAACGTGGCTTCGCGTTTCTCGCGTATCCGGCGGAGTATCGCTCCTCCGGAGTCATGACATTCATCGTCGATCAGGACGGAATCGTCTATGAGAAGAATCTAGGACCCAGGACCGTGGAAATTGCGAAGACCGTGGCGCGATACGATCGGGATTCAAGCTGGCGTAAAGCGGATTGACGGAAAGGCGGACCTACCGAAATCCGTTGCAGTGTGCTTCAGACGACCTGCCACACGCTGTCTAGCACGGTGCCGTCCACCCACTTGACGATCGCGACGGTGCGGTCACCACGCCGCGTCACTTGCGGCTTGCCTCCACAAATCCGCTCCACTTCTGACTTAATCTCTGGCAGCGGGCGGATGGGAAGTTTCGAGCCCTTGACTGCCTCCATCAAATCTTGGCGGAGCGGATTGATCGCGATGCCGCGCTCGGTCACGACAACGTCGATCAATTCTCCCGGCCCGCAAAGTGTGGTCACTTCGTCGACAATGACCGGAATACGCTCCCGGAACGAAGGCACCGCCAGAATGGTGCATCCGGCCGTCAGGCAGTTCTGCCATCCGCCGATGCCGTGCAGCAGGCGACCGTCGGAATGGGTCACAACGTTAGCGTTGAAGTTCACACCGACTTCGGTCGCGCCGAGCACGACGGCATCCACCATGGATGCGAAATTTCCTTTGCCATGGTAGTTGTACGAAGTGAATGGAGAAGTGGCGACATGGCATGCGTTGCCTGCCATCGATTGCACGCCGCTGAGGTCAAATGTCTGCCCATCGAGAATGTAATCGGTAAGACCCTCTTCCAGCAGTTCCACCAGATACTTGGTCGAGCCACCGCGCACAAATCGCGCCTTCACGCCCGCGTCTTTCATCATGTTCTTGAGATAGCTGACAAAAGCCAGCGCAATTCCGCCCGCTCCGGCCTGAAAGGAGAAGCCGTTGCGCATGATGCCAGCTTCGCGCAAGAAAAGCGCTACCAGCTCGGCGATGCGCAGGCGGTCGGGGGAGCGCGTGATTTGCGTTGTGCCGGAGACAATCTTGGCGGGATCGCCGATGGAGTCGACGCGAACCACGCAATCGACGTTGTTGCCTTGAATCTGCCAGGGAACACAGGGGAACGGAACCGGGCCGTCGGTCACGGCGATGACGTGATCGGCATAGATGGAATCGGCCAATGCGAACCCGAGCGAGCCGCAGGCGGATTTGCCCTGTGAGCCATCACAGTTGCCGAAGGGGTCTGCAGTCGGTGCGGCGATCACGGCAATATCGATGTGAACCTCGCCGTCCTGAATCGCCTGCCAGCGCCCACCGTGTGAGCGCAGAACGCCCATGCCACGCATCTTCCCTTGCGTGCAGTAATCGCCAAGCGGTCCGTTCATGCTGCCTTCGATATGGTCGATCACGCCGGACTTCATCAGTTCGATGGCGCCGTTCTGTGAAGGAAACGACGCACTGGGAAACCACATAAGACCTTTGGCGCCAATCCTTGCCGCGGCTTCCAGCGCCATCAGCGCAACACGATCGCCATCCCGCAGGTGATGGTGCGAGGAAATCACCATACCGTCGCGAAGACCGCATTGGCGAAGAGCGGTTTCAAGATCCGCAACGCGCTTGTCCCCGTTCGCGGGAAAATCGGCGGCGGTCCGGATAGGCGGTGCAGCTTTGCTTCCATGAGGCTGGTATTTGCCGACGCCCATGTAGGGGACCTGCCGGCGGCCGTTCGCAGTCTCTGGGACCATGCGGCCGGCGGCGTTGCGGACGAATTCCGCCTTTTCAAGAGTGGCCATGAGAACTCGTAACCTGCACCACTTGATCATTCATGTAGCAGCCCCATTGCTTCTGCCTGCGCCATCAGCTTCAAGGCTCGCTGCACGACTGGAGGGTCGATCATCTTCGACCCGAGGCTTACCACGCCCAGACCTTTTCTCTGAGCTTCGTTGTACGCCGCCACAATTTTTCGCGCTCGCTCAAGCTCTGGCTTCGTTGGTGCGAAGGCCTGGTGAATCACCGCAATCTGCAGCGGATGCACGCACCCCATGCCCTCAAAGCCCATGGCACGAGAATTCATCGCCCACACGCGCAAAGCATCCAGATCGCCGAAATCGCCAAAGACCGAATCGATCGCCTGCACTCCGGCGGCGTGGGCGGCATTCACAACTCGCTGCCGCGCGAACAGGGATTCAGCGCCGGTCGAGGTTTTCACCACGCCCAGGTCCGCCGTGTAGTCTTCCAACCCAATGGTCAATGCCACTATTTCCTCGCTCGCGGTTGCTATCTCGTAGGCCTTCTCGATTCCGAGTGCCGACTCCAGAATCGGCATCAGCCAGATCGGACGCGTGATGCCGGAATTGGCGTTGATGTCCGCGATTTTCCGACTGGCATCGATTACCTGGTCTGGCTTCTCGACCTTCGGAATGAGAATCAAGTCAGGGGATTCGGGAACAATTTCCTCAAGGTCTTTCAGCCCCAGCGGGAGCTGGTTGATGCGCACCATGCGCTCGCATTGCAGAAAGTCAACTGCACGCAGAGCGTTGCGCACCAGCAATCGCGCCGCATCCTTCTCGTTGGGGTGAACGGAATCCTCGAGATCAAGAATGACGGCATCCGCTCCATGCAGCGCGGCATTGATGAAATACTTAGGCGCGCTGCCAGGAATATAAAGTCGTGACCGCCTTACACGATCGCGGGGAGATAGTGCTGCAGGCAAAAGACGGTTGGGAAGCACGCGGGTACCTTCGCCCAGTCCCGCACGCCGGACTGCGGCTTCCATACGCGCGGCAATCACGAACGGCAGCGCCCCTTCGTCTCGAATGGTCACTTGCGCGTGTTGCACGCCAAGAGCTTCGAGCACTTCTTCCGCCTGCCGGCGGATCGCATCCCCGTAGTACGGTTTGACACGCGTTTCGAGGTCGATGGCGATGCCGCCACGCTCGCGCGGCTCAATCCACACATACACATCCGAGCGAATCTCCGGGCCGAAGTGACCCGCTTCGCCCACGCGCTTCGCCGCGGTTTCGATCCCGACACTCATGCAAGTCCTCTAAAGCGCTTGCCATTGCCCGCGGCTGCGTATTCCGGTTCCGGGTGCAAGGTGACGTGTGGCTCCATCTTTGCGAGAACCGCATCCGTGATCTGCATGGTGCTGGCCGCTCCCTGACTGATCGCCTTTGTGCCGCCCGTAATGCGCATCATGTCATAGGTGCGCACTTTGCCCTCCATCACTACGGCGGCAATGGCATCGCGGATCTTGCCAGCCTTCTTGGTCTCTCCCACATGCTCCAGCAACATGACCGCCGAGAGGAACATGGCAATCGGATTCACGATCGGCGGATCCAGTTCCGCGTACTTCGGTGCCGACCCATGCGTGGGCTCGAAGACCGCCACTTCGTCCCCTATATTTCCGGACGCGGCAAAACCCAGACCGCCGATCAATCCCGCGAACGCGTCGGAGATTACATCTCCAAACAGGTTCGACGCCACCACTACGCCGTAGTCTTCCGGATTCTTCGTCAACCACATGGTTTGCGCATCGATATTGGTGGACCACAGCGGAATCCCGGGATATTCCCTGGCAACGGCCTTTGCTTCGTCCTCCATCATTCCGGAAGTCTCGCGCAGTACGTTCGGTTTCTCACAAATCGTCACCGATTCGTATCCATACTTCCTCGCCCACTCGAATGCAGCCTTGCAAATCTTGCGAGCGGCCGGGCGAGTGATGATGCGGACCGAAAGGGCCAAGTCAGAACCCGGCGTTTCAGAGAACGGTTTGAACTTGGAGTGCATGGCCAGCGCGGATCGCACTGGCTCGGGGGGATTGGTCCATTCCACCCCTGCGTAGAGCCCTTCCGTGTTCTGCCGGAAGACAACCACATTCACCAAAGGCTCCTCGAATCCGCCAGCCGGCTTCTGCCGAATGAAATTCAGCGGGTTGCCCGGAAAGGAAATACAAGGCCTGATGCAGGTGTCGAGATGGAATTGCTGGCGCATGGTCACGATCGGACTGAAGTAGGAGTAGCCCTTACCTTTGAGCTCAGGCTTGAGATCGGCCTCCGCTTCTTTCTTCGGCTTGGAAGTGATGGCGCCAAAGAGCGCGAGCTTATGCCGCTCCAGCAGTTCGACGGTGCGTTCAGGCAGGGCGTTGCCCTCTCTGCGCCAGCATTCCCAGCCGATATCGGCGTGCATGTACTGCGCGTCAAAGCCGACCGCTTTCAGAAGTCGCAGAGCTTCCGGCAGAACCTGATTGCCAATTCCGTCTCCCGGCATTGTGACCACCGTGTATTTCGCCATAATTAGGTCCCCTCTCTAAGTAAGTCCCAGCCTCTTCGCGACCAGGTTCTCCGCGCCTCCCGCAATCACCAGCGATTGCGGAACACTGCCCAGTGGTGGGAAGGCAAACTCCACGCCGTTCCATGCGACCGTGCTTGCGGTGAAATCAATCTCAACATCTTCTTCCCCGATGATCGTTTTTTCCTGGCCTGCGATCTCATGGGCAAACTGCTCCCGTAATCGTTTGATAAACGCCGGAACCTCTACGCACAGAAACCCGTTGTTGTAGGCATTCCGCAGGTAGGTCTGCGAAAAACTGCCCGCGATCACCAGTGGGATTTCTTTTGCCTTGAGGCTGGTAACCGCCTGCTCGCGGCTCGACCCGGTGCCGAAGTTAAAGCCGCTGACGATGACGTCTCCCGCGCGAGTGCGCGCGGCAAACTGTGGGTCGTAGTTTTCCATGACCACCCCAGCCATCATCTCCGGCGTCATGTCGTCGCGGTAGGTGTAGTCCTTGCCATAGATGGCGTCCGTGTTCAGGTTGTCCTGCGGCAGAAAGACGAGGCGGCCCTTTAAGCGCTCCGGGAAACCTGTAAGGATCTCCACTTTTTCGGAGGAATTTTTTCCGCTCCCTGCGAATTCGGTGATCCTGCGTGTCGGTCTAAAATCGGCAAACGAATATGGCCCCGCGATGTATCCCGCCACTGCGGATGCAGCGACTACTTGCGGGCTGGCCAGGTAGCACTGCGCCTCGCGCGCACCCATGCGGCCCTTGAAATTGCGGTTCGTCGCAGAGATTCCCACCTCACCCTTCTCCAGAATCCCCACGCCCAGGCCGATGCACGGCCCACATCCTGGCGGCAGCGGATTCGCCCCCGCGTCGAGCAACGTCTGCCAAACGCCGCTTCTTTCCGATTCCTGCTGCACCCATGCGCTTGCCGCCCCTACATAGAACTTAACCCCAGGCGCAACTTTCTTTCCCTCCAACACACGGGCCGCCGAGTCCAAGTCCTCCGCCCTTGAATTCACACAAGAAATCAAGTAGGCCTTCTGAATCGCGATCTTCCTCTTTTCAATAGCAACGAGCGATTGCATCACCTGTACCGTGTCCGGCCCGGAGACATGAGGCGTTACTTCGCCCAAGTCGAGCGTGATGCACGCTGAGTAGCAGGCATTGGGGTCGGGACGCTGCGGATTTGCAGCCCAGCGGCCAATGTCTTGTTCCGTGAAGCGCTCAATGCCGTGCTCCTTCAATCGCCGATGCACGCCCTGTAAATATTCAATGGTGACCGCATCCGCTGCGAACCAGCCGCCCAGCGGCCCCCACTCGGTGCTCATGTTCGACATGGACAATCGAGCGTCCATCGACAAACTGGCCACCCCGGCGCCCGTGAATTCGACCGCCGCGTTCAGCGCTTCGTCGTGGTTGTAGAGCCCGCACAAGCTGATGATCACGTCTTTGCCAGTGACACCTTCGCGCAGCCTGCCCTCCAACACAACCTGGATCGACCGCGGAATCTGCCACCAAAATTCGCCGGTCGCCCATACCGCGGCCGCATCGGTGCGCACGATGGGCGTCCCGACCGCGCCGAGCGCCCCGTACATGTTTGAATGCGAGTCCGAAGCAACGACGAACGATCCTGGAACAACGTAACCGCGTTCCACCATGATCTGGTGCCCGATGCCCGAACCTGCAGGATAGAAATCGACACCGTGTTCTCTGGCAAAGGCTTCAATCGCGCGATATTTCCTCAAGTTGGACTCGTCTTTATTCTGAATGTCGTGATCGAGCGCGAAAACAAGCTGTTTGGGATCACAAATTTTCTTGGCGCCAATCGCTTTGAATTTGCTCATCACCGCCGAGGTGTTGTCGTGCGTCATCACGTGATCGGGCCGGATGGACAAGAAGTCACCGGCACGTAAAGGCCGCTTTGGTCCTTCCGCCAGGTGTGCCTGCGCAATTTTCTCAACCATGGTCTGGGCCATAATGAACTCCGAACAGATTTGTGAACGACTGAACCGGTGCAAACAGACCTACACCAATGCGGGTTTCCGCCGATTCTTTCCATTCACCCGCGTTCTCACTTTGCCTTTGATCCTGACACTCCTCATCTGGCGCTGGACGTCTGCTTTCATCAGCCCCATCAGCTTGCGGACCGAGTCGCTGTCTTCCAGATTCCAGATCGCCTCTTTAACTTTTTTCTGCGCGCCGGTCGAGAGCACGCCATCCGCAAGCGCGCCGAATTTCTCTTCCACTTCCCGGTCGGTCAGCGGATTTCGCCGATCGCCCTTGGGAAAGTCAAGCTGTTTGCTGAACTTGCGTCCGTTCGTAGTTGTGATATTGACGATTACCCTCTGTAATGCCGGGAAAACTTTTTCGATCTCTGGATCGGCAACCACTTCCACTTTTTTCAGTTGTTCCCGGATCGCCGGATCCATGATTTTGTCCATGGTGAACTGCAGCGGTGTCACCTGCCGCTCCACCAGAGCAGCCGCAATCACATAGGGCAGCGAGTGGTCCGCGGTCTCTTTGGTGTGCGGGTCGTATTTGCTGGGATCGGAAAGGATATCGGCGGCTCGCGCCAGCGACCGAATTTGGATCTTCTCCACCTGCTCCGGATGCAGATCGTTCGTCTTGACCAGATCGAGCACAGCCGAGATCGGGGTGTGGGTCAGTGCTTCGGTAGGAAATGCCTTCATCCCGCATTGCGTGATACGCCATGATTCGCCCAAACCATCAGTCAGCAGATTTAACTTCCATTCCGGCCCGAATACGTGAGTCAATCCTTCCTTGCCGTCCACGACATGCTCGGGGCCGGAGTATCCTTTCTCCGCCAGCAGCGCCGCAAATACTCCGCTCTGCGTGGCCATCGGATCGACTGTGTTTTTCATCATGGTCAGTTTGCCCGCGGTAACTGCCCCCAATGTGCAGTGGCGGCTGGCGGAGATGCCGATGGCATGCTGGATCTGCTCCCACGAAAGATGTAGCGCGCGACCCGCAACGATGGGCGAAACAAATGCAGTCAGCGTCGCATGATGCCATCCTCGCTCGCGGATACCCGGAAACGCCGCTTCGCAAAGACGCATCTCGAACTCATGTCCCAGGGCCAGGCCGACGATCAACTCCTTGCCGCCGCTGCCGGCACGCTCACAGCATGCCATCGCGGCAGGAAACATATCGGAAGGATGCGAAGGATCCTGCTTCCAGTAAATGTCGTTGTAATCCATGCAGCGGATCATCAGCGCGTTGGCCAGAGCGGCCGAAACGGGATCGATCCGCGCCCCCGATCCAATGATCGTGGAGAAGCCATGTCCCGCGATCTCGCCAAGAACCTCCAGAGCGATTTTCACGTCGTGCTGCTGGTATCCGCCTAAGGCGCAGCCGATGGAATCCAGCAGGAAACGTTTGGCCTGGTAAATCGCGTCCTGCGACAGATCTTTGTATTGCAGACCTGCAGCCCAGCGGGCCATTTTGGCAGTGACGGTTTCTTTTGGTGCAGCACTCGGGTTTGTCGCGGGCAAGGAATTCTCCTTAGGGTTTTACCTTGATATTCTTGGGATTCTTGAAGGGCAGGAACGCCATAAAGTCGGCGTGATGCACGATGAAAGCCTCAGTGGAACGCTTCACCAGATCGCCTTCCCCGGCATGCGCTGCAATGATGTGACAAACGGCGTCGGGAACATTGCACTCCAGCGCCAGCGCAACTCCAGTGAAAGGATGCCGCAACGCCTCGCCGCGCTCGCTCTGCCGGCTCTTGCCATCGGGTCCTTTTTCGTATTCCAGCAGTTTGCCCACGTCGGCCAGAATCGCTCCGGCAGTCACCGTGTCCGGATCAATGGGCAAAGCACGCCCCATCAACTCCCGCATCGCGGTAGCACTCGCGCGCGCGATGTGTACCACGCAACGTTTGTGCTCCATGAAAGTGATGGGACAGTTTGGAACCAGCAGTGTGAAAGGAATCTGATTCAGATCTTCGGGCTGCAGAGAACTTCTCTCCAGGGCGTTGATCCAGACTTGCGTCACTTGCTCGCGCAGTTCGACATTTTCAATCCAGGCGATCTCTGGCCACAAATGTTTGACGATTTCGCGCACTTCGCTCCTGTCTGAACGTTTCAGCTTAACGCTTGCCCGAAAAGGAAGCGACGACCTGCATCACAAGCTTCTGTGATGAAACTTACGGACAAAAATGCCGTTCGCTGCTCTTCTTAGGTAAGTGGAATTGAATCTCGCCGCTCCCGTAATTACGCGGCGATCTGCTCGCCATCATGCTGCCTGTTGGCGATGGCGCGACGAAAGATGGCGCGACGAACAAAGTTTCGCATCGGGAGTGAGTGCTGATTAGCGAGTGTCGAATGGCGGTTGCCGAGTAAAGAGTGGTGATTCGGAACCAGCGCGTCAAGTGCAAGGGAGGCTCAACGTGGCCGCACAATATTATTACTGTACCGGGTGTCACAACAAGGTTTCCACTTCCCTCAGGCTGTTCGATGCCTTGTACGACTTTTCCAAGGCGCCGCCGCAGGACTGTCCAGTCTGTGGGGGAGCACGTGAGTTGCACATGTCCCTCGATTTCCAACTGGGTTTTGGCGATGGCGACTTTAAGGTGGTCCACGCGTTTCTTCCCGACAAGTTAGATTCATGGCTCGGTGAGGAGGAAGAGGAAGTAACTTACTATCCCTTCCTGGTTGTGCTGCAAGGTGGCAGCGAGAGCAAGCAGTTCTACTGGATGCCTTACTGGCACGTGGTCGGAAAGGACGCTCGCTTCGGGCAACACGCGATTTGCCTGGACCACTCCCAGTTCGACAGTCTTGTGACACAGGCCGAGAAGAATCTGTTCGCCGTGGTGTAGACCTTGCAAGAAATAGCTCACGGCACCGGGTGAAGAGTTCCAGGCTGAGCTTCGCACGAATTAAACAAGAGGAGCCGGACAACGGTATTCCTAACACTGTGCTCGAAGGCCTTGCAGCACAGGTGTCGTCCCCTTGTTCAGCGCCTAGAGCGAGCATCGCAGTCGTGGCGCATTTGTAGTCACCGTATGACTGAAATGCCTGAATATCAGGCAAGGATCGGAACTCTTCCCATGGCAAGGAACGCGATGAAGAAAAACATTACCCAGGCTATTGCAGGATGATCGGATGATCGGATGATCGGTGGCGAGCACGTCTTGTTCGCAACTCGAAGGATTTGAGGGTCGACTCAGAACACGGCGGTGGAAGGCATGGTCATGTTTCCTCGGAGATCGCCGGAATCCGGACTGGAGCTAGAACTCCCCGGAGTGATCGGCAGGAGTACGTCATCCGCTAACCTATCCACCGGGAAATCGCTCCTAGCTCCTCTGCCTCGCCTTTCTTGCCAGGCACTCGACTTGTAAACATCGGTCCATCCCTCCTCTTTGTCTAGTTATAGTCATCTTGCTGCGCCCGCCAATCCAGATAAGCCTGGGCGGGCCGCCAGGAAGATCTATCCGCGGCGAAAATAGAGGAAGGTACGACAGGGGTGTGTTGGCAAACGCGGCGGTTGTCATGGTCCTCCCCGCGTTACAAAAAGTGCTCGCCCATGAGTTAGAACGAAAGTGTCGTTTCCGCGATCGGCTCCCACGTTGCTCATTCTGCACCTCTTGCCTCGGGATCTCTGCAAAATGATCTTTCGCGGGATGTCGAGATGTAAATCACAGTTCTAGCTGTATCGGGATCGCGAGATGGCGTCAATGACTTGTCGATCGCGTGACACGGACTCGATACTGCCCTTCCAACTTCGACTGCAAGTTCCACGAATATCCGAACATCTCCGACCTTGCTACTACCCGCACTGGTAACTAGCAGCTAGGTTGGAACTCGGCGGCACTAATCTTCAGCTTTTTCATTTTCGAGTAAAGGGTCGTGCGTTTCATTCCCAGCCTATTGGCCGCACCGGATGCGCCGCCTATTACTCCGCCCGCCTCTTTCAGGGCTTGAAGGATCAGCTCACGCTCACTCTCCTGGGACATCCAGCCAAAGGATGGCTTTGTGTCTCTTACCAGTTCGCCAAGCGGAACTCTCAGGACGGTTGAGTTCGTCAAAATCACGCAGCGCTGAATCAGGTTTTGCAATTCTCTGATGTTTCCCGGCCAGCTCCAATTCACGAGGGCGCTCATTGCTTCGCTAGGGATACTCGTAATCGACTTATTCGCTTTACTTGCATATCTGGCCACGAAGTAACGCGTGAGGGCGGGAATGTCACTTTTTCTATCCCGCAGAGGGGGAACGTGAATCGGAAAGACATTGAGCCGATAGAATAGGTCCTCGCGGAACCGACCTTCTGCGATTCCCCGCTGCAACTCCTGATTTGTTGCAGCGATCAGCCGCACGTCAACTTTCACTGTCCGGTTACTGCCGAGCCTTTCGAATTCCATGTCCTGTAGTACCCGTAACAACTTTGGCTGAATTACACTTGGGAGATCCCCTACCTCATCCAATAACAGGGTTCCTCCGTCAGCTAGTTCCAAACGACCCACGCGCCGGTTGGCCGCCCCAGTGAAAGCCCCCTTTTCGTGTCCGAATAGCTCACTTTCCAATAACTCTGTCGGAATCGCAGTGCAGTTGACGCTGACAAACTTGCTATCGCCCCGAGAACTGATCCGATGAATCGCCCGCGCAACCAGCTCCTTTCCGGTACCTGTCTCTCCCAGCAGAAGCACAGTCGCGTCTGTGGCCGCCACCGTCCTCACCTGTCTCAGCATTTCTTGGAGAGGGGCGCTATTCCCCACGATTTCATGGAAAGCTTCGTCCGGAGTCGCCTGATCGCCCCGATCGAAATCCTGCAGCGCTCGCTCGGGCCCTGACGTTATGACCGGGGTGATTTGGACAGAATCTGTCTGCGCTATCATCCCATCGGTTGAGGGTGCGTCCAGGAATTGAGCGATTATCGCAGCCCCACGGCGCAACGACTCGATCATTGCATTCGCCCGGGGGATGACATCCAAACTGCCGAAACCAATGGCTCCCAGCTTGTGGCGGCTTGTTGTCAGGGGAAAGACATAGTAAGTACGAACGCCGAGTTGGCGAAGTACACTTAAGGAAACGGGCAAGTTCGATTCGGTGTCCGAGTCTTGGACAAGCACGGATCGTTGATTTTTCCAGGCCCACCCGCTGGCACAAGAGTGAACGGAAATGAGTTCAGATCTCTTCTTCGCGTCGCCCGCCCTCCAAATCTCCATATGCATGCTTTCCGTAATGGAGTCGTAAAGACCCAATGTGACAACGTCAAAATTCAAGGCATTTCGAATCTGGAGTGCCACGGCAGGGAAAAGAGCATCTGTTGTGGGGCGGCTGAGCGCTAACAGTGCCAGGTCGAGTAGATTGCAATACTGCCCGGCTGTCAGATCTGAGTGATAAGTGGAATCGCGCGCAAGTGTTTGCTCCATACTCTCCGCACCCAACTGTTTAGCGCTTCGCATTCGGAACGCGTTTCACAGGGACCGATCTTGACACCAACTTGCGTTAGCGGTATTACTGAATAAACATACGTCACGTTGGGCATGATGATCCAGTCACTGCGGGGGAACATCATGGAGAGCCGTGTTGCAGGAATGGGGTATGTGCGGCGTGCCCTCCGTGACCCCAAGTTTTCGCGTTCGTGTCAGACGTACTGAGGGGGCTTCTGAACGTATTGTTGTGAGGCATCAGTGAAGTCGCCTCTACCGCAAAACGAAAGCTCTCGTCTCGAAAAGCTTCGCAGCTTTCGAATGATGGGAACAGCTCGCGAGGCAGCGTTCGACGAGATTGGCCAACTGGCCGCTCTCATCTGCGATGCTCCAGTCGCCGTAGTCGCCTTCGTCGATGAGCAAAAGGTATGGTTTAAGGCGAAAGTCGGCCTGGAGTTGGATGAGACTCCGCGAGATGGTTCGTTCTGTACCTACACGATCTTGCAATCTGATCTCCTGATTGTCCCGGATCCGCTCTCTGACGAAAGGTTCATAAGCAGTTTCTTGGTGAAGCAGGTTGGTATTCGATTCTACGCAGGTACACCGTTAATTACCGATGATGCCCTCGCGCTGGGCGCACTGGCCGTGATGGATCGGGTGCCGCACCTTTTGACGTTTCAGCAGAGCGATTCCCTACGCCTACTCGCTCGACGGACGATGCGCGAGCTGGCGCTACCGCGCACAGAAGAAATTCAATCGCCGCACGGGCGGCCTCACCTCATATCCCCCCGCCCGAGTTGCGTTACCATCTTGATCGTCGAAGACAACAACAACCTTCGAAGTCTTCTGCACAGGACCCTCGAAAGCAACGGATTGTCGGTCTTTTCTGCCGCCGATGGTGAAGAGGCAATCCGCTTTTGCCAACAACACGATGGCAGAATAGACCTTGTGGTGAGTGATATTGTTCTGCCCCAGCTCAACGGACTTGAGGTTTCAGAGCGAATTCGTGCGGAGCGCCCCGAGACGAAGTTTTTGTTTATCACGGGCTTTGGTGATCAATTTCCCGAATTGGGCGAACTGATCAAAAACGGTGCAGACATCCTTGAGAAGCCCTTTCTTCCTTCGGAACTCCTGCAAAGAGTGGAAGATACGCTCAACCGGGGTGAGGCGGCCACAGGCACCGAAGGGCCGTTTTAATCTCGTGTCCGCCAAGTTCGTCGATCTAAACGTAAACCACGTGCATATTTCGCCGCCTCTGGCCACAGAGCGCTGACCGCGTTTGAGACCTTCGGCAAAAGACTTTGACTTAACCGGGGACTGGAGTGTGCGAATCGTCCGCCTGTCATCCGCTTGACTGGGGCGTGTTCTGCGTCAGGGACGACTGACGAATCGATGACGGTGACACTTATTCGACACTCGTCAGGCCAAGTCACGATGAAGAGGAACGGAATAACTCCTCTATTTCCAACACAGCAATGGCAACGATATCGCATGGAAGCTCCCGTGCTGAAGGACAATCATTGTTGTAGCGTAAAGGGGTTATGTGGTAAATGCGCGGGAAGTCGGCCGAGGACTATCCGAGAGTCCAAGGTTCTCCTCCCCAAGGGGCTTTCCGCAGCGAGGAAACAAAACCAAAACGGGGGTATTGGCGACGGCACTGAATGGACACTCCAAGACAAAGGAGAATCCCTATGTTTACTAGCACGTTAGAGTGCGAAGCAAAAGTTGGGAAAAAAGAAGAACTTCGCGAACGCAATCAGCAAATCGTCAAGATGACAAGACCTCTTATCACTGGCTCCCGGGTCGTCGAGGATTTCACAGTAGAAATCACCACTAGTCGCGAGATCGCGGCGAGCAGGGCGGCCTGACCGTGCCCGCTATGCCCTTCCACGTGCCGGGCGCTACACGTTTTTGCGGGTCTGGGAAAGCACGTTTCCGCGTCGCGCTGCGTGGGTTGTTGGACTTACGAGTCAGCGATGAAGGCCAGCGCTGACGACGTACCGTCAGCTGCAGCTTCCAATCGCAGACACGTCAGCTTGAGTGCATGAGTAATGGATGACAGATTCAGCGTCGAGGAAAGCGCGCAGTTGCTCCATGCGATTTACCCCAACTATCCGGATATTCGTGGGATGAAGCGCGTGCCAGAGGTCGAAGTATTCTTGCAGACCTTGCGCGCCGAAGGTAAGACGAGCGCGACAGAGGCTCTCCGTCGCACGGGATGAGCAATGTTGCTCAAGAATCCGGAATTCCCGAGTTGGTAGGCACCACGAACGTCTCGCACCGTTCCCCCCTTGACGAGCGCGTCAATATCCTTCAAGCTTCAGCGCTATGACTGAAAAAGTTTAATTAAGGGTCTTCCGGGAGGTCCGTCGTCGCCTGCTGCAACTGCGGAGTTTTTGTCGGTTGGTGTTTCCGTTCTTTCCAGAACCTTCGTAGTTGATGTATTGTGCCGATGCTGTTTCGGCGATCAAATCAAGACTCTCGCGGAGCCAGCAGGCTAGCGCAGAAGTGTTCGCGAGAATAGTGGCAACCCAACAGCCCAAAGGGATCAGCCCTTTCAAGCAGCAGCGGTTAATTCCCGCAAGATCTATTCTATGACGCTCAGCGCATTTCGGCAATTAGCGTTCTGCAAGGGTAACGGTTCACGCATCATCCGTACGCTTGCGTACAGACATACCCAGCGATGTCTCTTAAACTCTCGCTAGTACTCTTTGTCACGAGGAGAGACACACCCTAATGGCTCCGACCCGGGTTACCCCATTTGCCGGTGTTCCATTCCGAACGGACTGGAAACGACTCTACCAATGCGCGATTCTTGAACTCGACCCAACTAGGTTGCCACAGAGGATAACCGATGCACGTCATGCGATTCTGGATCGCGCTAAAGAAATAACGACTAAAGCGAGAGGCGAGGAATCCCACGCTCTTAGCGATGCGTTGCGATCGTTGTGGGTGCTTGATGAAGTCTTGCTCCAGGTAATCCTCTGTCGAAAGATCGTAAAGATGTCGCAAGATCCCCGAAAGGAGTCAAGGGTTAGCGAGTACTTCATGGCTTAGCCTCATTTCGGATCCTCGCGCCCGATTTCCCTATGTCCTAACTGCCGACACGGTTAGTACTACTGCGCTGTAAAAAGGGAGTTCCGCAAAAAGGAGTTGTTGGAGCAAAGCTTTGGCGATGGTTTGACGGGGGTTTGACGGAGTGTAGCAATCGACCAGGGATTATGCCGCGCCACGCGTACCGGGTGAGCCCCGAGGGCGGAGCTTGGGCGGTTATCGGAGTTGTGTGCCCACTACCCACTGCATAGCCCGCCCCTGCCAGGTGCGGGCCGGCAATCAGAAAGGCCGCGTCGAACGCGCGATTCGTTATGTGCGCGAATCCTTCTGGGCCGGCCGCGACTTCACCACCTTGGAACAATGCAATCGTCAGGCCCTCCTCTGGCGCGCATCAGCGCCCCTGGCCCGGGGACGATGCCCGCACCGTGGCGCAGGCCTTCGTCGAAGAACAACCGCGCTTGCTGCCGCTGCCTCTCCATCCCTTCAACACCGATTTGATTCTTCCCATTCGTTCCGCCAAGACCATCTATGTCCGCTTTGATCTCAACGATGATTCCGTCCCGCCCGAGGCCGTTCGCCGTCCCCTCACCTTGGTCGCCTCCGACACCTGGGTTCGTATCCTGGACGGAACCCAGGAGATCGCGCGGCATCGCCAGTCATGATCGGCACAAACCCCTGTTGGATCCGGCTCATCAACAAGCCCTGCTGAAAGAAAAACGCCAGGCGTTTCATTCCAGCCCACGGGCCGTCACCGCGTTCAACAAATCCACCTTCCATCGTCCTAAACACAGCGTCTTAAATAATTGCGCATAATCTGCGAAGGACATCATTGCGAGTCGTCCAATTTGCGAACTCGGATTCAACCGCGCTGATGATGTCTTTCAGATTCTCGAAGTAGCGATTA
>Ga0187875_10000424_pt1 | contig 36038 bp, 18 predicted proteins | sample June2016WEW_17_1_2_FD_132978 | JGI IMG/M metagenome (GOLD analysis project Ga0187875, IMG submission 132978) | Peatland microbial communities from SPRUCE experiment site at the Marcell Experimental Forest, Minnesota, USA - June2016WEW_17_10 | ecosystem: Environmental > Terrestrial > Soil >...
GCACGACCTATCCCATTGCCGCCAACTTTTCGAACTTGCCGATGCCGCCGGAGAGCCCGTTCCGCCAGTCGTGGTGGTTCCGTACGGAATTTACGGCACCGGATACTTATCGCGACAAGACGCTGTGGCTGCGCTTCGACGGCATCAACTACCGGGCCAACGTATGGTTGAACGGCCATCAGATCGCCGAGTCGGACAAGATGGCGGGCGCGTGGCGGCTCTTCGAGTACAACGTCACCGGAGTGGTGCAGGCCGGCGCGAAGAACTGTCTGGCGGTGGAGATTTTCCCGCCAGAAGCGGATGACCTCGGTATCACGTTCGTCGATTGGAATCCGGCGTCGCCCGACAAGGGCATGGGGCTGTGGCGCGATGTGCACCTCGACGCCACGGGCCCGGTGGCGATCCGATTCCCGCAGGTGATCACGCGGCTGAATCTGCCCGCCACCGATAAGGCCGAGCTCACGGTCACGGCCGAACTGCGCAACGGCACCCAGCGCGCGGTGAGCGGAACGTTGAAGGGGACCATCGAGGCGCTGAGTTTCTCGCAGCCAATGGAACTGGCGCCGGGAGAGACGAAAGTCGTCACCTTCGCACCCGCCGGCTTCGCTCAATTGAAAATCGACCACCCGCGGCTGTGGTGGCCGGTGCAGGTCGGGCCGCAGAACTTGTACCCATTGCAGCTCCAGTTCGAAACGGGCGGGGCCATATCGGATCAGTACGCGATGAAATTCGGTATCCGCGAGGTGACCTCGAAGCTCGATGCGCAGAACCACCGCGTCTTTCAGATCAATGGAAAAAACATCCTCATCCGAGGAGCGGGTTATACCTTCGACATGCTGTTGCGGTCTTCGCCGGAGCGGCAGGCAGAAGAGCTGAACTACGTCCGCGACATGAACCTGAACGCGGTGCGCATGGAAGGCAAACTGGAGAACGACCATTTCTTCGACCTGACCGACGAGATGGGCATCCTGGTGCTGACCGGCTGGTGCTGCTGCGATCACTGGGAGAAATGGGCGAACTGGAAGGAAGTGGACCATTCGATCGCGGCTGAGTCGCTGCGCGATCAGATCCGGCGTTTGCGCAGCCACCCGTCGGTCTTCGACTGGCTCAACGGTAGCGATAATCCTCCGGTAGCGCAGGTGGAGCAGCGTTATATCGAGATTCTCAAGGAGCTCAACTGGCCGAATCCCTATCAATCCTCGGCCACGCAGAGACCGACCGAGGTCAGCGGTGAGACCGGGCTCAAGATGACCGGTCCCTATGAATATGTAGCGCCCAGTTACTGGCTGTTGGACACAAAGAACGGGGGCGCATTCGGCTTCATTACGGAAACAGGCCCGGGGCCGTCCGTACCTCCTGTCGAAAGTATCCGCGCGATGCTTCCGGAGGACAAATTGTGGCCCATCAACTCCGCCTGGGACTATCACGCCGGGGGCGGCCCGTTCCGCGACCTGCACGTCTTCACCGAGGCGCTGAACGCGCGCTACGGAAAGCCGGACAACCTGGAGGAATACGCCCGTAAAGCGCAGGTGCTGGCCTATGAAAGCCAACGCGCAATGTTCGAGGCTTTCGGGCGCAACAAGTATATCTCGACGGGCGTGATCCAGTGGATGGCCAATAACGCCTGGCCGTCGATGATCTGGCACTTGTACGACTGGTATCTGCGGCCGGGCGGCAGTTACTTTGGCGCTAAGAAAGCCAACGAGCCGCTGCACATTCAGTACAGCTACGACGACCGCTCAATCGTGGTGGTCAATTCGTTCTATCAGGCGTTCCCAAGAATGACTGCGAAAGCCTGGGTTTACAACTTAGACATGAGCGAGAAGTGGCACCAGGAGGCGCGCGTCGACGTGACTCAGGATAGTTCCACGCGCGTCTTGAGCGTACCGGCGCTCACGGGTTTATCGAGCACCTACTTTGTAAGACTGGTGCTGGCCGATTCCGCGGGGAAGATTGTCAGCACCAACTTCTACTGGCTGTCGACCAAGCCCGAGGAATTGGATTGGGACAAATCGACCTGGTATGTCACACCGACTAAGAGCTATGCCGACATGACGGCCTTGAATACCCTGCCCCACGTGCCGGTAAGCTACCATGTGCAATCGGAAGTGCAAGGAGAGCAGGGCATCACGCGCGTGACTGTAGAGAATCCGTCCCACAGTCTGGCCTTCTCCGTACACCTGAAGGTAAGCCGGGGCGAAGAAGGCGATGTGGATCCCGACGCGCCGCCGCGCTCTGCCGAGATCCTGCCGGTGCTGTGGGAGGACAACTACTTCGCGCTGCTGCCGGGCGAAAAGCGCACCGTGACGGCTACCTACCACGCCGCGGATTTGGGGAAAGGCAAGCCTGTCGTGCAGGTGGACGGCTGGAACGTTTCCGGCGTCCGGCATTGAGGGCTTACTCGGTGTTCTAAGGAGGTTGCGTGCGGTTGTCCTCCTTGCGAGGATCTGTCTGCTCAAGTAGGCTGGACTCACTAATTCCATGACAAACCAAGCACCATGGCGGGATCTGCGCGTCGGCCTTTTCAGCATTGGCACGGACGCGTACTGGCCTCAATTCGGCGGCCTTAAAGACAAGTTAGAGGGCTATAACAAACAGGTCGTCGCGCAGCTTGCGCGCGCCGATGTGACGGTCGTTAATCTGGGTCTGATCGACACGCCGGAGAAGGCTCTCGCGGCGGGACACCGCTTTCGCGAGGCGGACGTCGATCTGATTTTTCTGCATGTCTCGACCTACGCTTTGTCCTCCACGGTATTGCCGGTGGTGCGCCGCGCCAAGGTCCCGGTGATCATCCTGAATCTTTCGCCCGGCGAAGCGATCGACTACGCCACTTTCAACGCGTCACGCGATCGCGGGGCGATGACGGGCGAGTGGCTGAGCTGGTGCCAGGCCTGCTCCGTGCCAGAAATCGCGAACCTCTTCCGCCGCTGCCGCATTCCGTTCTTTCAGGTGACCGGCATGCTCGAGAACGACCCCGCGTCGTCCAGCGAAATCTCCGCGTGGCTCGCGGCGGCACGCGTGGCGTTCATCATGGAGCATAATCGGCTGGGCGTGATGGGCCACTATTACGGCGGCATGCTCGACATTTACTCGGACCTGACGCGGCAGTGCGCAGGTTTCGGAGGGCACATCGAATTCGTCGAGGTGGATGAGCTGTCGGCGTTGCGGCGCGCCGTTTCCGAAAGCGAAATCGAAGCCCGGGTCGCGGCATTTCGCGAGGCATTCGAGGTGCAGCCGGATTGCCCGGCCGCCGAACTGCGGCGGGCCGCGAGCACTTCGGTAGCGCTCGACCGCATGGTTGAAAACCACGCGCTCGGCTCGCTGGCCTACTTCTACAATGGTGTGGGCATTCCGGAAAACGAAGACGCTGTCAGTTCCATTATTCTGGGCGCGAGCCTGCTGACAGCGCGCGGCATTCCCGTCGCCGGCGAATACGAAGTCAAGAACGCTCAGGCCATGAAGATCATGGAATCGTTCGGGGCCGGCGGATCGTTCACCGAATTCTACGCCACCGATTTTCGCGACGATGTCGTGATCATGGGACACGACGGTCCGGGTCACATTGCCATCGCCGAGGGTAAAACGAAAGTACGGAGCCTGGGTGTTTATCACGGCAAAGTCGGTACCGGTTTGTCGGTCGAAATGTCGGTTAAGAATGGGCCCGTGACGTTGCTATCCGTTGTGGAATGCGTTGGCGGAACGATCAAGCTGCTGGTCGCCGAAGGCGAATCGGTGGCCGGACCGATCCTCGAAATTGGAAACACCAACAGCCGCTACCGGTTCCCTATCGGCGCGCGCCGGTTCATAGAGAACTGGAGCGCGGAAGGACCGGCGCACCATTGCGCGGTGGGCGCGGGACACATCGCCGCCAAGATATCCAAGCTCGGCCGGTTGCTGGATATGGAAGTCACGCAGGTGTGCTGAGACGCGCGCGGCAGCTCGGATATTGACGTTGTTTCGGAGGGCCAAGCCGCTGGTCTGGCACTCATTCCTGTGCGTGCGGGTAGTGCGCCCAGCCGAATTGCCACCCCGCTCGTAGCCCCGTTCACACGCTCTCGTAATATTTCCCATCCAATCGGCACATGGAGTTGCCGCGAGTGCGACCCGACGGCGCGGGTGGAGCTTGCGCGCGCGGGGGTACAATCCGGCAGCGGCAGGGGCGGATGGCTACGAGTAGTCACGAGCCATTCGCAAATCATTGATAAATAGTGACTTAAATAGTCCGATGGCTACTCAGTAGCCATCCGGGCGAGATTTTGGGGCAAGCGGCGAAGGGAATCAGATGCAAGACAAGAGCACCGGCAAGGCGGTGGATCTGGGCAAGTGGCTGGGCAGGAGACAGGCTTTCGCGCTGGTGGCGGGGCGCTGTTCGGCGGCGGACGCGGAGTGCATCCGGAAGATGCGGGCGGAGCGGAATTACCGCACGCTGGCGCCGAGTTGGGGCGAATTCTGCAAGCAGCATTTGGGGATCAGCAAAGCGTGGGCGAACCGGATGATCCAATACCTGGAGGAGTTCGGGCCGGCGTACTTTTTGCTGGCACAGGTGGCGCGGGTGACGCCGGAGGAGTATCGCCGGATCAGCGGTTCGGTGCGCGGGCAGGCGCTGCTGCACGCCGGGGAGGAGATTCCGATCGAGGCCGAGAATGCGGGGCGGCTGGCGGTGGCGATCGAGGAACTGCGGCGCGGCCGAAAGGCCGACAACCGAGACTCGTCCGCTCAGGCCGGGACGACGCCCGAGGATCTGAATCGCGTGCTGGACCAGCTCGAACGCACGCTGGCCGCCGCGGTGACCGAGACCGGACGAGTGCACGGGCTGCGGCTCGATGTGCCGCAAATCGAACGGCTGCAGAGCATCGTGCTGGCCCAGTTGCAGCGGATGCCGATGGTGCAGTTGATGCGGATCATTGTGCGGCCGTGAGGCGGGCGGGGACTGGGCTCAATGAGCCCAATCCATTACCCAGATTCGACTTCCAGTCGCGAATCACCTGAGTGGTTTAGGTGCAGGACGTGCGAGGGGCCGACATAGCCGATTGGTGTATCCGTTGCGACTCCACGCGCGTGCCGCGGCTGCAGGTCAACGCTTGTCCGGCTGAACTAATATTGAATGATGTTATCGCGGAGGGTGTTCTTTTCCATCTGTGCGGTCCCGTTCCTGCGCGGCCAGGACAAGAGGCCAGGCATGTTCGCCGACGCCGAAGCATACGAGCGATTCATGGGCCGCTGGAGCCGGCTGGTGGCTCCCCAACTCGTGGATTTCACGGCTGTGCCAGATCGGGGACGGCTCCTCGACGTTGGCTCAGGGACGGGAGCTTTGGCCTTCGCCCTCGCGAAACGGCTTCCGCAGGCGCACGTGCGAGGGATCGATCCATCCAAGGAATACGTCGCCTACGCCAACAGCAGGAATGCATTTCCGGATCGGGTCAGCTTCGAAGAAGGCGATGCACAACAGTTGCGTTTTGCCGATGCGAGCTTTGACGGCAGTCTCGCCCTGCTGGTGTTCAATTTTATCCCCGATCCCAAGAAGGCCTTATTGGAGTTGCGTCGCGTCACCAAACCTGGGGCGCGAATCTCGGCGGCCGTTTGGGACTACGGAGATGGGATGCGGATGCTGCGGGCGTTCTGGGATGCCGCAGTGAGTATCGACGCGAAGGCCGAAGCGCTTGACGAGAAGCACATGCCGCTGTGCCGGGCAGGTGAACTGTCAGAGCTATGGCGACAGAGCGGCTTGGATAGCGTCCACGAGCAGCCGCTGACGATCAAGATGAGATTTGAGTCCTTTGCGGACTATTGGGATGCTTTCCTTCTCGGACAGGGCCCGGCGGGCGTTTACGTCAGGAGTCTCAGTCACGATCGGGTACGCGCCCTGCGCGATGCGGTGAAGAGTCGTGTGTCTTCGTCCGCAGAGCACTTGCCTTTCGCCCTTGCGGCGCGCGTATGGTCGGTGTGCGGCACGGTCCCCAAGCGCTCTTGAGGTGGCTTAGCGGCGAATCGGCAGCCGGGGCGGCTGCGGCAGCGGGAACAGGCCTCGTGGAAGTGGGCTCCGGGGAATCACACTGGACAATAGTGGGGAGGCGCGAGCGGGACGGCGCGCCCGGCTCGCAGGCTGAAAGCCTGCCCCACAAGAGGCGCGTGGAGCGCGATTCCATCGTGGGAACAGCGTGCGGCCCACCGCGCGCGTGCCGTGTCTAACCGTGAATTCACCGTGCGCGAACCGTGCCTCGCCGTGAAATCACCGTGCGGAGCGTGGGCTTTTACCGTCAAAACACCGTGTTTGACGCGGGGGAAACACCGCCTTTCGCGGGCTTTTTGCGGGCTTTTTGAGCAAATCTGTATCTATGGTTTTCTAAAGGACTTAGCCGAATTTCTAGCAAAACTGCGCAAAAACTCGCGCGTGCGTTCCGCAGGGTGCTTTGTAAGTAACTATTTCTAAATCACTTAGACAAACTCGACCCGACGTCACCGCGTATCCATGGTTTTCTAAAGGACTTAGCCGTGCAAGACGGCGCGCGATACCGTGTAAGTGTCGTGTTCTAAAGGACTTGGCAGAATCGCAGCGCGAATGCTCGCACGCGTGCCGCGTATGTATGGTTTTCTAAAGGACTTAGCTAGAATCTAAGCGCGTTTCGCGGCACGGTGAAATCACGATTCTGGACGATTGTTTTGGGCTGAAATCGAAGTGGATTTACTTCGTTTTTCCGCCGCCGAGATAACCGAGGCTGCGCAGACGCTCGAGCGTATTTTGATCGAGAGGCTTGGAACCGCCGGGGCCGATGCGCGCTTTGAGGACCTTTTCCTGACCGATCCATTGGAGGATTTCCTGCTGCATTCGCTGTGATATATCGGCGTGTTGGGCGGCGACGTCGGTGCGGTCCACGCGGTCGGAGCGGCGGTCGTAGAGCTCCACCTGTTTCATATGCGCGCGTGCGGCCTGAGGGCGATAGATGAGCTTCCAGTCGGCTTCCACGCGGGCGAAGGTGTCGGTCAGGTTCTCGGGCACGCCGCCGCCGGGCTTGGCCGACGGCAGGGCGAGCTTGGTGGACATGGCCGGCAGGCTGGGGCCGGAGGGACGGCCGTTGAGGAGCGGCACGAGGCTGCGCCCCTCGATAGGGTCGGCGGCCTTGAGTCCGAGTAAATCGAGAACGGTAGGCAGGATGTCGATCAACTGAACCGGTTCGGCGACGCGGCCTGGGTGCGGGATCAGCTTGGGATTCCACATCATGAGGGCAACGTGGATCAGCTCGGCGTAGAGCGAATGCCGGTGCGCGCTGAGGCCGTGTTCCCAGAACTCCTCACCGTGGTCGGAAGCGACGACAACCAGAGTATTGTCCAACACGCCGAGTTCCTTCAGCTTGCCGGTGAGGATCTCGATGCTACGGTCATTGTGGGCGATCTCGCCATCGTAGCGGTCGATGGCGCAACGGCGGAACCAATCGGGGTCAATGCCTTTGGAGCGGATTTCATCGCGAGTCACGGTGGCGCCGCCGCCATCGGTGCGGATGCCGCGGAGTTTTATGTAGTCCTGGTTGAACTGCTTCGTTTCGGCGGGATTGGCGAACTGCTTCTCGAACTCGGCGGGCGGACGATATGGGGCGTGGGGATCGGTGGAGAGAACGAAGAGAAAGAGCGGCTCGTCGCGGTGGCGCTCGATCCAGGGCAGAATGGCGCGGTTGATGGCGGCGGAGTCGGTACCGCGATCGATCGCATCCTTGGATTGACGCTGGACGACTGGGAACTCCATGACGTAGTCGAAACCCCGATCGAGGCCGCTGGCGCGACCAGCGAAGGCGTTGCCAAGGATCGCCGCCGTGACGTAGCCCGCAGCGTGCAACTGCTCCGCCATGGTTGTTGCGCCGCGCGGGATGGTGTCGGACTCGTTGACCAAACCGTGGGTGTAGGCCTGCAGCGAGGTGAGGATGGAAGGCACCGAAGCCTTTGTCCACGAAGCCTGGGCGACGGCATCGTCGAAGACTACCGAAGAAGCACCGAGCTGCTTGAGGAAGGGCGTGGTCGGGCGAGAATAGCCGTACAGGCTGGTGTGGTCCGGCCGCAGGGTGCAGACTACATAGAAAAGGACGTTGGGCCGGCGCGGCGCAGTGCGGCTGAGCACGAGCGGGTTGGACCAGAAGCCGACGGCACCCGCGGCCTGGGTCGAGGTATCAAGAACGATGTGGGCGGTGGAGCCGGCATAGGTTGAGAGATCCACTGCGGCGTCTTCCCAACGATCGGGGTCGCTGAGCGTTTTCGAAAACAGCTCGGCTTGGGACGGCCCGGCCAGGACGCGGAACTTCACGGGAGATTTCGCGGAGACGCCCAGGCCGAAATGCAGCACGGGGGCGACCTTGGGCACGGGGACGTCGAAGGCCATGGAGGCGGGGGCGCGCGCATACAAGGTACTGCGGTATTCGTCGAGCTTGCCGATCGAAGTCCGGCCGGCGGGGCTGCCGAGCGTCTCTTTCCGCGGAACCAACTCGATAAAATCGATGACCACGGTGGCGCCGAGGTCATCGGTGGGCATGATCGCCAAGGGGCGGGTGAAACCTGAAGGGACCTTGGGCAGCTCGAAGCGGTAGACCGCCCACTCCATGGGGGGGGCGAGCTTCTGAGTCATCACCGTGTCGCCCAGCCGCACCTTGAACTCGGCGCCGCCTTCGACGATCATGCGAATGCGCATCGTCTCATAGCGGCTCCAGTCGATGGCGGGACGGGTGCGGGCGGCAATCACGGGGGTGTTGCCCTCGCCTTTCAGAACGAGCAGGCCGGGGGGCTTGAAACCCATGCGGCCGCGGAGCAGCCGCCAGTCGGTCGTGTGCTCCTGAAAGCGCCACACGGTTGGTTCGGCTTCGAGAATACGGGAGGCGGCGGAGGAAGCGGTGGTCACTTTGGCCGAATCGAAGTGATCATCCAAACGGTACGGCGGGGCGACGGTTTCGGCCGGCCGGGCGGACGGGGGCGGAGCCTGGCGGCACGCTCCCAAGCCGAACGCGAGCACTAGGGCCAACCAACCAACGAAACTACTGGGGGAGACAGTCTTCAGGCGCGGGAGAGGCACTTTGAGATCGATGATATCAGACAACGGCGGTCCGGCCTGAGAGCAAACCGGACCGCCGCAGAGGGGTCAGAACGAGAACTTGGCGGAGAGCTGAATGATCCGCGCCGCGTTCGACTGGAGGCCCATGTTCATGAGTCCCGTGGTGGTGTTGAGGTTGGTGATGTTGGGGTGATTGAAGACGTTGAAGAAGTCGCCGGCGAGAAGCAGCTTGTAGCGCTCCTTGTAGGCAAACGACTTGGCGAGCCTGGCGTCCTGGTTCCATTGGCTCGGTCCGAGATAGAAATTGCGCGAATTCCAGTTGAGCAGGTCGCCGACGCTGGTTTGGACGACCGTTCCGTCGGCCAGGGTCTGATCAACCATGTTGTCCTGGTTGCCGACCTTGGTCAGCACACGTTGGGCCGGGTTGACCGGAACGAGCGCCTGGACCGCGGCGGCGTTGGTCGCGGCTTGGGACGAATCGAAATAGCCCTTGAAATAGACCTTGTAGTTTCCGCCGAAAATATTGGTGGTGACGCGCTGGCTTGAACTGAGGGCCGGATTGCCGAACATGTAGAGGCCGCTGCTCACCCCCATCCAATTGCCCCCGCTCCAGTCGCCGATGAAGGAGATCGACCAACCGCCGATGGCCTGGTCCAGCCAACCGGGGATGTTTTTGGCGAACTGCTTGCCTTTGCCGACAGGCAGCTCGTAGACGCCGTTCCAGCGGATGTGTTGGGGCGGAACGTCGCCCGAGTTTGTATACGCAAGCGCCTGTCGCTGGGATGGGGTGAGATTCGGATCGCCCAGGATCTCGTTGTTCTGGGGAATCAGGGGGGAGTAACCCGAACCATTGGTGTTGAGGCTGCCGTCGCCGTCGCTGGAACCGCCCGAATCGGTCGTCGACATGGCATGGGCATAAGTGTAAAACGCCTGGGCCGTGAGTCCTTGAGAGAAACGGTGGTTGAATTCGAATTGGAACGACTGGGTGTTGGAATAGCCGTTGTGCTCGAGCGCCCCATATGCGCCGCTCCAATTGGGGTTGAAACGCCGGAGATCGGGATTGCTCGCGTTACCACCCGGACCGAACAAGCCGGTTGCGGCGCGGTAATTGTACAGCGACTCGGCATCGTTCCAGGCCCAGCGCTGTTCCAGGTCGCTGCCGTGGTTGCCGATGTAGCTGGCCCGCAGAGTAGTGTTCTTACCCAATTCGCGCTCGATGACGAAGGTCCACTGCTGCATCATGTCGTCATCCCAGTGGCGGAAATCGAGCGGAGTGAAGGGCTGCGAGTTGGGAGGCACCGACGTGGCCGTGACCGTAGCCTGATTCACGTAATCAGTGGGCGCCGGAGCGCTGGACTGACCGTACACGAAATTCGTGCCATTGGCGGTGGCGACGTTGTTCGAAAACACCAGGTTCAAGGGCACCTCGGTGCGCATAACCTGGAGGATTTGAGACAACGGCATCGGCCAGTAGTAGATGCCGTACGACGCGCGCACGACCCAGTGGTCGGTGACCTTATAGGCGAGCCCCAGCCGCGGGCCCAAATCGTGATTGATACCGGGCGTAAGCGCACCGGGAGCCCCGGCCTGACTGGCAGTTTCCGAGGTCACGCCACGCGCCGCATAGGCGGCCAGCACAGAGGGCGGGACGTTCGGGAGAGACGTCAAGGAGGCATTGAATGGCGTGATCACCGCCATATTGGTGGCAGTGACGGCATTAATATCCAGGTTCAAGAACCGGTTGTACTTTTCGGTGTAGGGAGTCCACTTATCCCAACGCAGACCGTAATTGACGGTCAACCGATGATTGACCTTCCAACTATCCTGGAAGAAGGTCCCGAACTCCTTCTGCCGCCAGTAGAAGTAGCCGTGGTTAAACTCGTTGTTCAAGCTAGTCGGGAGTCCTAGTTCGATATCGGCAAATCCATCCCCAGTGTATGGGATCGAGGTCTGGTTGGCGGGGTTGAACTGGGAAGTCCATTCGTTGTGGAAGGCCTCCTGGCCCTCAGCCTGCTGCATTTCGCGGACGTTGTTGTCTTCGATGCGCCCGCGGAAGCCGAATTGGAAGTTGTGCTTGCCCTTGATCCAGGTGACAGTGTTGTCGAGTTGGTACTGGGTCTCTTTCTGGTCCTTGAGGTTGTCCGAGTCCCAGCCGCCGCTGTAAAAGAGGTAAGCATCATTGGTGTAGTAGTCGGAGTAGATCGTGGGCCATCCTTTCGCGCCAAAGGGATTCGGCACGCCAAGCTTGGTGGCCCAATCGGTGTTGTCGGAGAGGACGCCCTCGTGGTTCGGGGAGCGGTTGACGGAGATCTGAAACTCATTCAGCAGCGTGGGCTTGAAGACGTGAACCTCGCGAACTACGCCGGAGGTCAGACCATAGGTGGTGAGCCGGGAGCCGCCGCAATTGGTGCAACCCAGCGGCGGAAAACCATAATGGCCGCCATCCTGCTGGTTAAGCTGGTCTGAGTTGGTCCAACGCACGGAGATGTTGTCCTTCGGGGAGAGGACATAGTCGAACCTCGCGGTCTGCGTATGGAAGTTTTGCAAGACGGGATAATCGACCTCGAAATTGGGGGTGATCCAAGGATTGGCGGAGGGATCAGTCGGCTCGGGAGAGACAGCCTTCAAGGCCTTGGAGAAATCGGAAATGCGGGCCGCAGGGATCAGATTGCCCAGGAAGGGGGCCCGGGTACCGTTGGCGCCAGTAGTCAACGGATCGTAGATCGTGTACTGGTTGCCAGCGAAATCGGTTTCTCCCGCGAAATTGCCGTTCCAGATGGAGTCAGTGAGCACCTGGGTCTGTTCGAACAGCCCCTGGCGCAGCTTCATGCCCTCGTAAGAGTACATGAAGAAAGCCTTGTTCTTCACAACCGGACCACTGATCAGCCCGCCGTACTCGTTGCGGATGTACTGGGGTGGGGTGGAGGTGAAGGTCTGAATCTGCCGGGCCACCAGGCCGCCACCGTTGTTGCGAAACGTCTCGAAGGCATCGCCATGAAACTGGTTGGAGCCGCTTTTGGCGACCAGCGTGACAGACGCGGGCCGGGAATATGCGGCGTCCGAACCGGCGGTCTCGAAGCGGAACTCCTGAATTATGTCGAGGCCGGGCTGCACGGTCGACATGCCGCCACCAAAGCGGTCGACCATCGAGATTCCGTCGAGTGACATGTCCGTGGATCCCACTTTCATGCCGTTGGTGTGGGGAGCAGCGCCGCCCTCCACGCCGGCGGTCAGCGTGAACAGGTTGGAGACCTGCCGTCCATTGAGCGGCAGCTCTTCGATTCGCAGAGCATCCTTGACGTCACTGACCGAGCCCTTTTCGGTTTCGATGATGGGGGCGGCATCGTTGACCTGGACGGCGACATCGACGCTGCCGACCTCCATGGCCGGATCGACGACGGCGTCCTGGCCAGCCTCGAGGAGCAACGTGCCCGTGTATTTCTTGAAATGCGCGACCTCCACGGTGACGGTGTACGGCCCAATTTGGACGGAACCGAAGTAGAATGCGCCGACCTCCGTTGTTTGGACGGTCTGCATCACGCCGGTGGCCGTATTGGTGAGAGTGACTTTGGCGTTGGGGATGACTGCACGGCTCTGATCAGTGACCGTGCCGTGCACGACGCCGAGACCGGTTTGGGCCGCCAGCGGCAAGGCGATGGCAGCCAGGAACAGCAGAATAAGGAATCTCTTCAAAGCCTGGGGGAAAGCAGGCTGGGTTGTGGCCATGTGTCCTTCACCTCCTGGACAGCTCGGACGGAGGGGGTCGGATGGGGGGCTTTGTAACAGACTGGAACAAAGTGCACAGGAAACGCCATATTGGATTCCCCTTCGACTACCTCGTGATATCAGACTAAAGGCACTTTTTCCCCGTGTCAACCCAATTTTTTGTTGAAACTGGCACTTCAACCGCCGTAATCTGAAAGTGCTTCATTGTCGAGTGTAAGAAACTCTTCGCATGGAACGCGTATCCCAGCCGCGCAGCATTCTGCGAGTCGGCCACGTCAGGGCAGCGAACCGAGCGGCGGTGCTACGGTTGTTGCGGCGGCATCGCCAATTGTCCCGTGCGGAACTGGCGCGCCGGACGAGTCTTTCCGACGCGGCCGTCTCACGGATCATCGCGGAGCTAGTGCTGCAGGACCTGATTGTCGAACTGGGCAGCGGCCCCGAGACGGGCGGCCGACCGGGAGTCCGGTTGGCGCTGAACGAGGATCGGTTCAAGGCAATTGGCGTGGACATTCAGAACTTTGAGACGCGGGTTTCCTTGGGAACGGTAGCCGGCCGAGTCCTGACGACCGAGCGGTTCCGAACCCCGTCCAATCCGACCGAGGCACTGGAGAAGATCGCGGCCAGCGTCCGGCCCATTTGTGAAGGTCTGGTCCATCCTCCGGTGGGGATCGGCGTCAGCACACGGGGATTGGTCGACAACAGAACCGGCGTGGCCGAACTGGGTAGCAATCCGGCCTGGGTACACGTGGAAATGAGGGCCTATCTTACGGGCCGCACAGGCATACCGGTGTTTGTCGAGAATAATGTCCGGGCAGCGGCCCTGGCTGAGTACGTATTTGGGAGCGCCGACGTACAGGGTGCGCAGTGCCTGCTTTTCCTGATGGTCAGCGAAGGCGTGGGCATGGCAATCGTACTGAATGACAAGGTGTACCGAGGCCCGCGGATGGCCGCCGGCGAGATAGGGCAGATGGTGATCTCGGACCGCGGTGGTCCGGAACGGGACAACCGACCGGGATGCCTGGAGCTGCTGGCCTCCGATGCGGCGACGTGTGAGCGCTACAATGCGCTGGCCGGCATGAAGTCGCGTGCCTCATCCAGCAGTTGCACGCAACAGATCCGGCAGATATGCCAACTCGCCATGGAAGGCGACCCGGCCGCTCGCGCGGCGCTGAACGAATCCGCGCGGTACCTTGGCCTCGGCATTTTCAATGCGGTATGGGCGCTGGACGCAGATGCAGTAGTTATCGACGGCACGTTGACCGAGGCATGGCCGCTGGTATCGGCGGCGATCCGCGAGCAATTCCCGGAGGGCCCGCAATTCCTCAACTTCCGAAACCTGGTGTTGCGGCCGTCGGCACTCGGAGGTGAGGCTTCGCTCATCGGGGCGATCACAGTGCCGTTCGCTCCGCTCTTCGCTTCCGAAGAAAATCACATTTAGAAGTTGCTCCTCAATCGTTGCGCGCACCGCAAGACGGGGCTGAGGATCTACTCAAGGCGTTTCGCTCGCTGGTTGGTTCGACAAAGCCGGTGCGGTGGCGCATTTGGATGTAGTAGGGAGCGGGCTATGCGCTATCACGCGGCCTACCGTCCTAAACTGGAGTCCTGCTTCACCGATATCACGGCAAACACGGGCCTCAAGCCCTACTCTCATTGGTCGTGAGGAGCCTTTAGGTGAGGGGTCACACTACGCTTCCATCCTCCGCTGCTCGGCGTTCCAGCGGACTCGGCAGCCCTTTTTCAAGGACTCCATGGCCATGCAACAGACGACGCTCGTATTCTGTCCCATCTCAATCGTGGCCGCAGGTTCCTTGCGGTCGCGCACGCATTCCAGGAAATGCGCGATATGCGCACCACTGGCCGATTCGAAAGTATCTGGTTCGCGCCGCTCCCTACTCGCCTTCACATCCACGCTATTGGTTTGAGGATAAAGCGCGTAGGATTCGCGCCCTAAATCAAAGCGGGCCTTAGCGCCGTGGAACTGCTGCATTTGGTCGTTGAACATCCGGTAATGCATCGCCTTGTAGCCGATAGTGAACACCAGTAAGTAGTTCTGGGGGAATTCTACGGAGACGGTGCATGTCTCGGGAATCTCTCCGCCGTCGAGGTTCACCTTACCTCCCGAGCAAGTAACGGCGAGCGGGTAGGAGGAATTCATCATCCACTGGACGCCATCAACGATGTGGGCCGCCTGACCGACGACGATGCCGCCCGAATAGTCATAGAATTGAAGCCAGTTGAAGTAGCGGAAAGCACTCATCGGCCTTTTCGGCGCTGAACCAAGAAACAGATCCCAATGCAGTTTACCCTGGAGTTGTGCCGTGCTGAGAGAGTCCCAGTAATTCGCCCACCATGCGTTTACGAGCCGGATCTCACCGGCCGCTCCAGAATCAAGGATGCGCTTAGCTTCCTGATACAGGGGATAACTTCGTCTCTGGGTACCGATCTGGGCCACGCGCTTCGTGCGACGCACGGCCTCGATCATACGGAAGCCATCCTCCACCGAGTGAGCCAGCGGTTTCTCAACATATACGTCCTTGCCTGCGTCCACCGCGTCGATCAGCATTTGTGCATGCTGGTGGTCCGGAGTAGCAATGATCACGGCGTCGATCGACTTATCTTCGAGCATTAGTCGGTAATCGACAAACGGTTTTGCGCCCGGCGAAGCGGCCTTTGTTCCTGCCTCAAGGCGCGCTTCGTAGACGTCGCATACGGCCATGATTTCCGAACCGTGCACCCGGAATTGTTCGGTAAGATAGGTTCCGCGGCCGCCCATGCCGATCGTGGCGCAGTTGATACGGTCATTGGCGCCGAGAATGCGCACGCCGCCTAGCGCTGCAGTCCCAAGAAAAGATCTTCTATCCATCTGCATGTTACTCAACCTCCTATCCGCGGGTCTCGCGACTCAAATCCCAGTCCAGCCGATAGTCCTGACTACCTGTGCGGTAACGCTACCGAACAGGCCTACGTTGCGTATCGAGCCGTAGATTCCAAAGTAACTCCCGATTCACTCCCGCTACTGCCAGAACTTCTCAATCCGGCGATGCAGGCCTCGTGTCGCCGGCAGGAGCCTTCTCCGCCTTCCATGCCCATGCGAACACATGGTGTTTGTGCAACTGGTAAGCCTGAAATAGCGGTTCCTTCCCAAACCGAACGTCCGGCGTGAAATAAAAACTCCAGGACTCGCAGTCGAGAACGACAGGAATCTCTGTTCCCGGTGGCACGTTTCGGGAGAGATGAATAAGACTTGTGCGGTTTTGAGCGCCAGTCCACTCGCGCTGCTTCTCCTCCTGTATGTCTCCTATCTCAGTGAGCCATGGCGAGTCGAAATACACTTTGGCCCGACACCAATTACCCTTGTCAAACGGGTCGAGACCCTGGGGAAGCTTCACCCAGATTGTCGCATTTTCTCCAGGCTCCATAATTCCATTGCCATTCCCCTGGCCTTCAGTAACCGTACGCTGGACGCTCTCTCCGCCGCCCTGATTGCCTTTTTGCCGGAACACAGGAAACGCCTTAGTTCTACCATCGAGGACAGACACGTCCAAGGGCGGCGGCATCTTCTCGGGCGCAACGAGGAGATCAATTTGCTGAACTGCTACGGAGTAGCCGTCAAAGATCAACTTCAGCTCAAGGCGGGCATGGGCATAATCGCCTTCTCCAGAGGTGAAGCGGACCTGAAAGCTGGAACTAAGATCGACGGCTTTGCCTGGAGCTATTGCCTTCACTCCGGTGCTGCCGCGGAGGATTTCAACAGTAGGGTAAGTGGAACTGACTTCTACTTGCAAATCCGTTATTGGAGTTACACGCGGATTGTACACGCGTATCGGCAGTGTGAGCACCTTGCCTGGCAGCGGCCGCAGGACGTCTTTTGTCGTTAGCGGAAGCAGAACGGGCGGTTGTTGACCAGCGCCAGGACCCGTGAAGCTCAGTTCGTGGCCACCGCAATCTAGCTGAATTGCCAGGCGGCCTTCGCGATCGGCTTGAATACTACGTTCATCCGTCTTCCCAGTGGCGACGCTGTAGTTCAAAACCCGGTAATCCGAGCCTGGACGATACAGCGGCGCCGTTACAAGATTGATGGCACTACAAGTGGCCGCTGGACCGTCCGGAGCCCAGCGTCGTGTTTCAACGCGCAGACCGCCTTGAGTAACATGCTGGAGGTAGAATACCGCAGGCTGAGTACTTTCAGCACTCACTCGATAGTCCCAGACGGAGAAATCGCGGAAGGGGCTCGTGTAGTTCCACTCTGCCGGCACGGTATCCAGCGCCGGATTCGCGAAAGCACGCATGTGGAAGTCAAGCGTTTCGGCCATCGACGTAGCCCAATGGCGGTGATACTCATCCTGCCTATACTCAAAATCTACGCTGGATTCCATCGCGTACGCACTTCGCGTTTCTTCGTGATATTGGCTGATATAGTCGCCGCTGGCTCGAATTAGCCGGACCATGGTGTGCTGGTGGCTAAGCACGTGGTCCTTTGGACGCCACAGCGAACGTCTGCCCTTTTCGCCGATGTAAAACTCTGGTCCAGGGTTAAATGCGGAAGCGCTGCCGACCAGGTCAGGGAAGCGGGCGCTCAGATACAGGCTCATGAAGCCTCCCATGCTCAGACCGGAGGTCGCGCGGTAGCGGCGGCTGCTCAGCGTGCGATAGGTCGAATCAATATGCTGAATGAGCTCGAGAAAATACTCGCCATAGTCAAATTCGCCGCCCGTCGATCGCACGTCGTAGGGCGTTCCCTCATAAAACCCGGTGTAGTCTCGCGCAACATACCCATCCGCCGCAACCACGATCACGTCGTGCGCTGCCACGAAAGCGGCAATCTTAGGCACGGTATCGAGGCCACCGTCGTATTTTTCAAGAGTGTACCGGTCGCTGTGGCCATGGAAGTAATAAACGACAGGATACCGCTTGGCTGATGTTGCATAGTCCGCTGGCAAGAATATGCGGAATCTGCGCGCCTCTCCAAACACCCTCGAGTCATGGCACCTATCGTAATATGGCTGTCCTGCGCTCAATAATCCTACGAGCACCAATGCTCCGAGCACTAATGGTCTAAGCATCGTGTTCCGTTACCTCCCCCTCGCGGTCTCAACCGCAAAGACCGGCGACGCTCTATCATTTCCTAGTGGCACGTAATCGTCGCTCAAGACCTAGCCTTACTACCCGCAGGAGACTCTAGCGGCCTATTTCAGTGCAAAACAGTTGCACATTCCCCTATCTCTCAACTAACTCTCTGCCGGCAGACCCTTCGCACAGCGCCAACTCGGCTCAGACGCGCTCTCCGGCGAGAATCCTGTTCCCTCCTAGGTAGTTGCACGGATCAGTGACCTTACTCCGCGCCCACATGTTCATCAGTTCGCCCTAATCTGGGACCATCAACTCACTCAAAAGACATCCATCCCAACAGTCTGCGACTGCCCACTGAGAAGGTCTTTAACACGGATGGTCCACCTACCAGGAGTATCATTACAGGCAAAAGGAATAGCGTATTCACCAGACGCATTTTGGGCAATAACATTACTCGAGTAATATTCAACCACTTCCCCAGCGGGATCTAGAGTTTCGAGATGAAACACATGTATTGCAGCCAATGACGATCCATCGAAGCCGAGGCCGATTTGCGCGATATCGCCCCGGGCGATCCGCTGCGGCACCGAGATCCGAATAGCGGGTAGGGGAGAACGGCTGAATGCAAGAACAGCAGGCTCGTATGGATCAAGCGTGATTGTGATTTCCTTCTGCCGGCCCAATTGCTTTGCGCCGCGGATGTCGTATGAGTACAAATCATCGGGTAGTACCAGGTGGATGGTCCTAGGTTTCTCAAAGCGCTCGTTGGATTTGAACTCAGGCGGACCAAGCTCATCGACTCTCAGTTCAGGGTTGCTTAGCAGTCCAACTATACTTACGCCGCCGTTTCGAAATCTGTGAGTTTCAACCCCCACAACGGGTCGGTTCGTTTCATCCACAACGGTGAATTCTGGCCGCAGACCGGCATTACCAAGCAGTGCCGTCATTGCCTCATGCAGTTCGCCCTCTTTGTGGATCAGGCGGAGTTGATAATACTCCAGGGCGCTCAGTTGGACAGCCCTGCCGCGACCCTGGACGGCATTGAACATGCCGGAGAGACTCGAATGCGCCAGCCGTCGACTGTGCTCGTCGAAGATTCCGGGCTCCCCGTCTGCGATGACAAGGCCTCCCCGTTCCATGAATTCGCGGATGGCCTTCACTTCGGTCTCAGAAAGCGCACTCGACCTGGGCAGAATCAAAACTCGATAGCCTCGCCTCATCAACTCACCTTGCTCAATCTGACCGTAGGCAACAAAATTGTATTGCAGCCCGAGGTCTTCGATGAGTCGACAGTACGACTCCCTTACACGCAGGAAGTCGCTGTCGACGCGCTCCGTGGAGGATGTGCGGTTGATCCACGCGTCGCCTTTCGGGCGCTGCGCCAACATCCACTCGGTGCGCAAGCTGGCCTGAGAGTAATGAATAGCGACTGGATCTGACTCGCGCACGCTGTTGATCAACAAAGCAGCGATGCCATCACGCAATTCAGTGTAGTAGGGCGTGACTTCACGGCCGCGAGGCCCAATGGAACCGTCGTTAGTCACGTGCTCGCCCTTCTCATCCCAAATCAGGTTTCCTCTGGCGCCATGAAGCAGTTCGTACCAGATGCGGTGCTTCTCCCATGGCCCGCGTGCAAATGAAGTCGTAACCACCGCGATGCCCGGATTAAACGATCGAATCATCTCGATGTTGTTGCCGATGTCGTATGGCTCAATCGCGCTCAGCACCTGGCTCAACCGATAGTAGTCGTATCCGCCCCATCCTGGCATCTGCGCTCCCGCAATGCCGACATACGCATCCGGGTCGACAGACCGGATCGCGGCTACGCCCATCTTCAGCGCTCGCGCGTATGAAACGTCCATCCATTCCTTGTGGTCGGCCCAAGACGAAAAGTTGTCGTCGGCGCGCTTCATTGCTTCGTGCGTGGTGTCAGGAATAACAGCGTCCCACCTCTCAAAACCTGTTCCCCATTGCAGATTCAACGCCGCCAATGTCGCATACCGTTCTTTCAACCACACACGCATTTCCGCGAGAGATTGGTCCGAAAAGTCGAAATCCCAGTAGGCGGCCAGATCGGCAATGCCGGACTCATCCGCAAGATCGTAGAAGAGAGGGCGGTAGGGTGATTGGACGCGTGTCGCTTCAACCAGCCGATCATGGATCGCGCTCAACCACGCGGGATCCGAAAAGCTCGGGTGCCTCTTGAACGCCTCATTGCTCGCGGGGTTCTTCCTGTAGAGTTCCTTGGCCTGCAGATAAGACCAGTTCTGGATCCGGTCGGACCGGTAGCGATGGTACTCAGAATAAAAGTCCGTGGCGAGGTTCTCAGCATACCAACGAAGGTTGTTCTTCAGTAGAAATTCCGGGGGCGTCCTAGCGTTACCGTTGAACTGGCCGGCATTGATTCCAAGGGTTTTCAGCGTTCCGAAGCGCTCGGCGCTGTATGGTTGCCACATCACGATCGCGTAATCCCACCACGCGCGATCGGGCGGCTTGGTCACGAAAGCTATATTGGCGTCTTCCTCTCGATGATCCTTTGCACCGCTCTTGTTCACCCCCTCGAACGAGAAGTGAACGTGCAGTTCGTTCGTCATCGCGACGGCGTGCCGAAGATCCAGCGTGAATCGCATCTCGGCCTCGTCGGTCAATTCCACAGAAATCTTTCGCTCCTCGACCGTGCGCCCCAATACATCTGTCCAAGTAATCGCCAACTCGCCCCTGCCCGTTGCCAGCTGATTGGTCCGGTAAGTAGCAATGACTGGACGATCCCGCTCCAATACCTTCGACGGCAACACGATTTCCCCAGAGCTACATACACTCGTCACAAATAGAAAGAGTGGTGCCAACATCCCAACCCGCATCATCGCGCTCTCTCCTGAAATCACTTCCCTTTCAGAGACACCAACGGATCCAGCACCTCGCCCCGCAATTCAAGGCGTGCAGCAAGCAGGTCCGGCTGAGCCTCGATGGCCTTTTGCATCAGCTTGAGAGATTCATTGCCGCGACCATCATGCTTCTCCACCAAGCCGAGCAGGTAGTGCGCTTCCGCGCGCCTGCGCGCGTCTGTCGAATTCACTTCTGAGAGCGCGAAATTCTCGAAGTGCTTCTGAAGCCCACCTGCTTCGGAGGTCCTACCAATTCGCTCCAGAGTTAGCACCATGAAGTAATTCTCGCTGTTCCAACTGTCGCGGTCTCCTGACAGCTGCTCCACCCCGGAGACGCCCTTTTCGTAAGCCTGCCTTGCCTCGACGCTCCTTCCGAGGGCCTCGAACGTCCGGCCCAGGTAGTATTGCAGCCTGGGCGAGGACTGAGCCTGAAAATCGTCGACCCCCAAGGACACCGGCGGCTTCATCGCAGTTTCGAAGATCCTCAGGGCTAGTGAGTGATCGCCTCGGTTGAACGCCTCAGCGCCGGTGGCAAACTGCATCAGGCGGAACTTGTCGCGCAGACCATAAGTCCGATGGCGAGGGGCGAACTGATGAGTTTCGATCAAGTGCTTCGCCTCGTCATAGCGGCCTTCCATCAAGTTAGCCGTAAGCATGCCCTCCATGAGGTCATCATCGTTAGGTGATCGTTTCAGGGCTTTGTTCAGCAAGGCTAGTTGCTCGTCGAAATTGCCTGCTCGCGCATACAGGTTGCTGAGATCGTTGAAGGTACGTATATGCGCCGGATTCAATTCAACAGCCCGTTCCAATTGTTCGGCCGCCTTATCGGCCCCGAGGCCCTGCTCGGCGTAGGCCAACCCCAACGCCCGCCGCGAAGAGAAGTCATCGGGATGCGCACCTATAGCGGCTTCCCATTGCTGAATCGCCTCTTCCGGCCGCTCGCGGTAATAGAGCAGGCACCCGAGGTCGAATCGCGCAATGCTGTCCTTCGGATCGATCTGCACGGCCTCCGCAAGCGGCGCTTCGCTCTCCTCGCGATATGGGAAGCGGTCCACTTTGCCAACTGCCGTGCGCGCTCTCTTCTGAGACTCGGCCGCCGCTTCAGCGCTGCCTGCACGACGCTGGCAGTAAGCGAGCGTATAGTAATACTCAGGCGTGGTTCCCCAGGGATCGCTGTTGTGTTCCTCAACCTGTCGCAGGATCTGGACCGCCTCGTTCCATCTCCGGAGGTTGCGGTAGAAGACCGACACGCCAATCGCTTCCTGGCTTTGTCCGCCCATTAAGCGCAGGAGTTCCGCCTTTGCAGTCGGATCCCCCGTTAGGAAGTAACGCTCAGCTTGTGCCAGGCGGCTGGTCGGATCGATCCGCTCCAGTTCAACGATTTCCTTGAGCGCTCGTGTCTTATCACCCTGCTCTCGGTAGGTTAGAGCCAGTGATGAGCGAGCGATGAGATCGTCCGTGTTGGCGTCGAGCGCCCGTTGAAAATGGCCAACCGCTTCCTCGTAGTCCTTCCTGAGAAGTGCCAACCGGCCCAGATGATATTCTCGCTCGCCGTAATAAGCGCTGGTCGTCCATATGTAATACAGGCTGCGCTCAGCTTTCTTCTCCTCTCCCAAGGCGAACTGGCTGATCGCCAGGTAGTAGTAGCCTTCGTCGGAATACGGATCACGTTCTACTACCTTCTCAAGATGCGTCACGGCGAAAGATGGACGGCCGTGATTGAAGTCATTGATGCCGAGCAGCAGATGTGCGCGGGAGTAACCTGGATCGAGCTTGAGAGCCTTTTCAAGGAGGACGATTGCTCCTGCTTCATCGAGTTCCTTTAGCTTGAACTCGGCTGCCAGTGTCAACTCCTCCACACTCATCTCTTCCAGCGCCTTGTGCGCACTTTCCAGCGGCTTAGTAAAGGGTGTATATTCCTTACGGCCTGGGTCGACATCGGGGCGCAGGTAGTCCAACAATGGACGGCCGCCGGAATCTGTCACAGTCACAGCCAATCCCGACAAATTCATGCTACCGATCCTGGCCTTATCGAGGGACAGTCGAAACGGTTTGGCAGGGCTGAGATCAATGGAGGTGCGCAACAATTCGCCGGACCGTGCCTTTACCACTAAAGTAGCTCCTGGAATCACGCGCGTTGCCGCAAGCATGATTCTCAGCGGCGCGCTCGTGTCCGCCTTTTCCCCGGGCATTTGAAGGTTTAAGGCGACATCGCGCGTCATCGTCGTCAGTCCCTCTGTCCCCGCAACCGGCACCCACCATTCGCTCCAGCTTTCGACCTTGTGCGGCGCGACCCATTCGTAGTGGCCGTCCCAAACGTACCGGCCGCTCTGGAGTTCGACGTACGGTCCAGCGTTGTCCGTATAACCATGCTCCAGGTTCTTGGAACCTTCGCCGTAGCCGAAAGTCCACAACTTCATCCCCTGAACGATCCGCCGGTCGGCGAAGCGGAACACGCCGTAATCCCGGTCAAACTGATATGCGCCCTGGAAGTTGTCGTAGATGTCGATTCCAAACACGCCCAGCATGTGTTTGTTGTTCCTGTCCAGGCTGTAGTCGATCCCGTTGTAGAGCGGCCAGTCCGCAATCTCGGCCGTTGTATGTCCGACGGTCCTGGTCATGGGATAAATGAATCGAGTCTGCGGTGTCGCCGAAATGGCCGTATTGATCCATAACATCTGCGGCATTCTGCCACCCTGCGTGTTGTAGCAAAAGACGCTGATCTGCAATGCTGCAATGCCGGGGTGGAGCGTGGCTGTCAGGTTCACTTTCATTTGGTAAACGGGATCCAGTTCGCCTAGCACGAGCGAAATACTACCATCGTTATGACGAACTATCTTGTTCGACCAGAACGGCTCGCCGTGAAGCGTGAGCATATGCAGATCGTGAGGACCGGTTAATTCAAGTCCCGACTGCTCCCAACTGTCCCGCGGATTGTAGTGCGAGGGCTTGATGACGTCGTTGCGATAGAAGACTTCCCTTCCGCGCACTTTGTCATAAAGGGAGAAGATCCTGCCGCCCAACTCCGGCAGATACGTCAGCTTCAGATATTCGTTTTCAACGAAGATGGCGCGGTATGTCTGTGGCTTAGGCCCGTTTGCCTTGAACGGCATGATGTATGTTGTGAAAGGATACATGCCGGTAACTGTCGAATCGCGAAAGAGAGGAGGCTCCAATTCTCTGCCGGTGTGCTCGTACGTGGGAATAGTCAGTGTCCCTTCATAGGTTGTGACGTCTGGAACGGCAACGGCAATCATCGGCGCCGCGGCAAGCATGAGCATCAACAGCACGCGTCTCATTTCACGTTCTCCCGCAAGTCCCGCTTAGACTGGCTGACGATTTCAACCAGAGCGACAATGTCACCCAAGCTGTCGTAGACCGGGGCCAGAACGGAGATCATCCTTGAACCGCGGCGAACCGTGACCCGATCGCCCGTGTCCAGAACGCGCTTCATCTCCGGAGGCATCTCCTGGTGCAGATCCCCCCATTTCCAAAAGCCGCTCATCTCATAAACGTTGCGGATCATAATCTGGATTTGGGACGGGCTGGACGTGACCGGCATCCAGAGGTTCGCGTCGCATGCTTCGGTGCACAAGCGCGACAGGCGCATCAGTGCTTTCTTTGTCTGTATGAATGCCTGGTCGTCGACGTCGTAATTGTCGCTGGCCAGCCATGGGTCGCGTGGGTCCGTCTTGAGAAGAAATTGCAGGGATCGCGGCGTCTGGATGCGCAGGCAGACATCGCCGTCCACCATCGCTGTCGCTACTTGCGCTACGCGGTCGAGTTGCTTGGCCTGGTCCTCGGATTGGGCGAATAGAAGAGGGCTTGCGGCAAGCAGCAAGATTGTTCTGAGACTCATTTGACCTCCTGTGCCAGTTCGAGAACATACGCCCGCACCCGTTGCCATGCCGCTGCGTCGAGAGTGCTGCCGAATCTGGGGTCTTCCGGTGAAGCTTCGTCGGCATTAGTCCACTCCAGGGGATCTTTGCTGGCGAAGGCCGGCTTAGGAGTCCACCAGTCCTTCGTCGTGGTTTCGTTGAAGTGCCTCGCCGCCTCCGCCCTCAGGCGCTCGATGGGTTGCGTCTTCCGATACTCGTTCAAGAGCGTGATGTCTTGAACGGCATTGCGCTGAATCTTCAACCGAATCGAGGGGATCGGAGCGGCGATTCCAAAACGGTCGCCGGGGTAAACCAACGCCTCGCTGCCGCCCTCGAATTGAAACCAGGGATCGGCGCCTGGGGCAGTTGTCTGCCAATGAACAAAGCCGTCGATACCCCACATCCAGGGCCGCAGAACCTGCAACGTGATATGCGAGGATGGCTCCGTCACGGCTGGTGTTCCTCCATAGATCCACACGATATCGCCGCGCTCCTTTAACATTCGCGGCGCATAGTCATACCAACCGAACTCACCCCCGCCGCAGACCCAGAAATTGATGATGCCGGCAAGCTCTTTGAATTGCCGCTCCATGGTCCAGCTCACGTCCGCGCGGGTAACGAACTTGACCGGAGTATCGGCGGGCACAGCCAGTTTTAGCAATCGCGCGTACTCTCGGATGTAATCATAGTCGCGGACAAATCGCGCCTCATCGCCGTCCCAGGGGAATCCTTTGTAGCGCTTCTTATGATTGAAGAACATCTCGAAGCGGGTCGCGGTCCAGCCTTTCTCGCGGAAATGCCGCTCCATGGCCGACACAACGTTCACGAATTCCTTTTCGTATCCGGGCTCACCCCACCACAGGAATGAGGCCGGCCATTCCGGGTTGATCGGAAGGTAGACAAAAGGTATCGGCTTGGGACCGCGCCTGGAAGTTGCGAAAGCGGAGCCATCGAAAAGCGGACCGTACTGCCGGTCAAATAAGGTCCAATCGGCGATGTGTTTATTCTTCCCAGAACCTTCCAAGCGCGGAGCAAACTCGGGTCCCACTTTACCGGCGTGGCCATAACCCAATTGGTGAAACACTCCGCGGTTTTCGTAGAAAATGCGGTGGTAGGAATGGATCAGAGCGAAGAATTCGTCGCTCGCGAAAAAGTCCGCTCCGAGACGATCACGGAGAGACGGATAGTCGTCCGCAAGCCAGGAGGTGCCATAGCTGTTGTGGTCGATGGCGACAGCATCCTCCGCCGGAACCGTCGCCCCAATGACGCGCAGCGTGATGGGAATCGATGCGGCGCCCCCACCCGCCTTGAGCGTCGCCGTCGTCTTGTACGTGCCAGGGCGGGTGTTCGCCGGCACCCAAATGTCTACCCAGAAGGCCTGCGCGGTCTGATGCGGTATCCGATTGTCGGGCTCCGGCATCGCCGACCGGTATGGGGATTGAACGGGGACAAGCGCATCAGGATAGAAACGCTTCGACGCCGTCAGAAAGTGAAACCACTCGCGGTACAGGTCGGTCTGCAGGCCGCTCTCCGCCGGGAAGCCTTGCACTTCGAGGCCATATGCGCCGCCTTCCGGCAGGATGGCGATTAGGTGGCAGGAGGCGTATGCTGCACGCCCGCTCTCAAGCACGATCTGGCGCGCTGGGGCGGCGCCTGTCGCCCGGTCGGCTTCGACGATGCCCCCGAAAGGATCCGGGCGCAGATGCTCCGGCAAACCCATAAGGTCTCCGCCCGCGCATCGCAGCGCCGTTGCCAATACGATTGCGATACAGAATCTCACACCAAGCCCCTCCCGCAAGTTCTGTCATCCCCTGTGGGAAAACACTATCTTACTGCCGGTGACTAAGTGAATGTGGTCCGCGGGCGACGTCGCGTGGGAAACGCGACCCTGGCAAGGTGGAATCCTGAAGTTCTGAGACCATCGCAGAGTCGCAGCGCTGTGCAGCCGGGCCTTTCGGGCGTCCTCCTTCTCAAGATTACCCGGCTCCACGACCGGCGCCGGAACGCTATGCTGGCTTGTGACACCTGCACGGAGGTTCCTTCATGCCATTCCGCAACCTGGTCTTTGCCATCCTCCTGAGTGCGGCGATCCAGGCCGAGACGGTCTCCAAGCTGTGGACGCGCGGCTACACTGTGATTCCGGAGCCGCAGGAAGTTGAGCTCAAGGACTCCGATCTGCGGTTCGGTCCCCAATGGGCCGTGCAACTCGGCCCCGGGGTCGCGCCAGCCGATGTGGCAGTCGACAGTCTGCAGGAATCGCTGGAAGCGCGTTACGGATTAGCGCGGAACGCGACTGCGGGCGCGGCCTCCACGGTGCAGTTGCGCGTGGCGACTGGCAGCGTGACGCCGGGCCAGTCCACGGATCCGGATAAGCAGTCCGTCGCGGAGCAAGCCTATCGACTGGACATCGGCCCCGCGGGCATCGTCATCACCGCCAATGCCCCGCTGGGGCTATTCTATGGCGTTCAGACTCTCGTGCAACTCCTGCGGCCCCGTGGCGCTGCGTATTACCTGCCACAGTGCCGCATCGCCGATTGGCCGGACCTTCATCTGCGCCACATTTACTGGGATGATGCGCACCACCTGGAGCGCCTACCAGAACTGAAGCGCATTGTCCGACAGGCGGCGTTTTTCAAAATCAACGGATTCGCTCTGAAGCTCGAAGGGCACTTCCAGTTCCGCCATGCGCCGGCAGTGGTCGAGCCGTATGCGCTCACGCCAGCGGAGTATCAGGAACTGACCGACTACGGCCGCCGCTACCACGTTGAAGTGATCCCTTATCTGGACGGCCCGGGCCACATCGCCTTTATCCTGAAGCACGCCGAGTACGCACAGTTTCGTTCCTTCCCCGACAGCAACTATGAACTATGCGCGACCAATCCCGACGCCGTGAAACTGCTCTCAGGTATGTTCCAGGATCTTGTGGACGCCAATCGCGGCGGCAAGTTCATTTACTTCTCCACGGACGAGCCGTACTATATCGGCCTGGCCGACAACGCGCAGTGCCAGGAGAAGGCCGCCGCCGCTCAGAAGGGAAGCGTGGGCAAACTGCTTGCCGATTTCATTACCAAGGTCGCCAACCCGCTGCACGAGCAAGGGCGGACGGTCATCTTCTGGGGCGAGTATCCGCTCAAGCCATCCGATATCGAGGCCTTGCCATCCTACCTCGTGAACGGCGAAGTCTACGGCCCGGAATTCGATCCGCTGTTCCACAAACATGGCATCCGCCAAATGATTTATACCTCGACCCAGGGTGAAGGGGGGCGTTTGTTCCCCGACTATTTCAGCTTGCCCAATTCCCGCCGCTTGCATCCGGTGGCCTCGCAAGTCGACCGCATCGCCGACGGATTCCGTGAGATTTCCTATGCTTCGGCCCGGACTCAGACCGACATCCTGGGAGCCGTCGTCGCCGGCTGGGGCGACATAGGCCTGCACCCGGAAACCTTCTGGCTCGGGTATGCAAACATCACCGCGGCTGCGTGGCATCCGGGAACACCTTCCGCGCAGGAGTCGGCGGCCGCATTCTACCGGCTCTTCTATGGCGACGGCGTCACAAACATGGACCGTGTATACCAGCTATTGAGCCAGCAGTCGCACTTCTGGTTCGACAGTTGGGAATGGGGCACGTCGCCGCGCAAGCCCATTTTCGGCTACTCCTACGGCATTTATAACCCCCGGCATTCGGTGAAGGACCAGACGCTTGGGCTGCCGCCGGCTCCAGAGGCAGGCTTGAAATTCGATGGCGCGTGGAACAGGGACAATGCGCGACGCCCGGAACTCGCCGCCGATGCGCTCAATGAAAACGACGAATTGCTGGGCCTGCTGAATGAGAATCTGCAGAGGGCCGAGTTGAACCGCTACAATCTGGAAGTCTATATTTCGATCGCCCAGCTCTGCCGCCAGAATCTCGAGATGCTCCTCGATATCGGGGGCATCGGCTCGCTGCTCGAATCCGCCCAGCGCGCTGCCGGAGAGCAACAGCCCAAGGAGGCTGTCGAAGCGCTGGACCGGGCGCTGGATCTGGCACGCCACATCCGTCAGCGGCGCAACACGGTCCTGCTGGATGCGTCAGCGGTCTGGTACAAGAGCTGGCTGCCGCGCGTCGCGCAGGCCAACGGCCGCACGTTCCTCCACGAACTCGACGATGTGAAGGACCACGTCCCAGATCGGACCGTGGATATGAGCTATCTCGTCTATCGGGAATTGCAGTTGCCGTTCGGCGCATGGGTGGAAGCCATCCGAGCCGCGCGCAATCAATATGCGGCGGCGAATCACCTGACCGCGGACCCGCTGAAATTCGATTGGCTGGACATGGGAGACCATCCCGTGGTGGCCAGCATCCCGGAGGAATGATCATTGAGCGCGACTCCAACCGCCGGCGGCACAGCCGGCCCCACTTTGAAACGCGTCCTCACGCGGCGCGATCTGATCCTCTACGGCCTGGTGATTCTCACGCCCACCGCGCCGTACCCGGTTTACGGAATCGTGCAGCAGACCTCGCACGGCCACGCCGCGCTCAGCTATCTCGTAGCAATGGTGGCGATGCTGTTTACGGCCGCGAGCTACGGCAAAATGTCGGGCGCATTCCCCTCCGCCGGTTCGACCTATACCTATGCGCAGCAGGCACTGAATCCGCACGTCGGATTCCTGGCCGGCTGGGCGATGATCCTCGATTATTTCCTCATTCCTTTACTCAGCGTGGTCTACGCCGCGCTGACTGCGAATCGGATGCTGCCGCAAGTGCCCTACGCGGCGTGGGCCGTCTTTTTCACGATTCTGATTACGCTGATTAACGTCCGCGGTATTCGCGTTACCGCACAGGCCGGCAACGTGATGATGGCGCTGATGACGGCGTGCGCCGCTTTGTTCGTCATTGTGGCGGCTCGCTATGTGATGATCCGCCATGGCGCCGGCGGGTTGATTGTGCCGCAAGCGATCTATGACCCGCATACGTTTGAAATGCGCCCGTTGATGCTGGGGGCGGCCATTGCCAGCCTCTCCTATATCGGTTTCGATGCCATCTCCACGCTCGCCGAGGACACAATCCACCCGGAGCGCGATATCTCCATCGCGACAGTGCTGGTGTGCTTCATTCAGGCGGTTTTCTGTGTCGTCACGGTCTACCTGGCGGCGCTGGTCTGGCCGGATTTTCACTCCTACCCCGAATCGGAAACCGTCATTCTGGACATCGGCCACAGGGCTGGCGGACCGTGGATGATGGGCTTCATCACATTCATCCTGCTCGTAGCCGGACTCGCCAGCGCACTCACCGGGCAGGCCGGCGCGTCCCGGTTGTTGCTGGGCATGGGCCGCGACGGCGTCATTTCGCGCCGCGTTTTCGCGCACGTGGATCCGCGCTTCTCGACACCGGTTCGCGGGATCTACCTGATGGGCGCCCTGGCCCTCGTCGGCTCCCTCACGATGCGCTTCCAGCTCGTCGTGGAACTGCTGAACTTCGGCGCTTTCGTCGGATTCATCCTGGTCAACCTGAGCGTCATCCGCCACTTCTACCTGCGCCTTCACCAGAGAAGCGGAGTGCAGATTCTTACCAACCTGGTCTTTCCGCTCCTGGGCGCTGTCGTATGCTCGTATATTTGGTGGAATCTCAGTCCGAACGCCAAGCTGGCCGGATTCTGCTGGCTCGGCCTCGGCGTCATCTACCTCGCCGTGATTACGCGTGGCTTCCGAGTCGCGCCCAAATCTCTCAGCAGCCTTAGGGAGGCCGGTTGAAATGCATCCCGACTTGCAGCAACGCCTGACCGATTACGTCGACTCGAGCCGTGAAAGGCTCGTTTCTCTGATCGCCGATCTCGTGAGACAGCGCTCCGAGAACACGCCTCCAACTGGCCAGGAAGGCGCCTGTCAGCAATACGTCGCTTCGGTGTTGAGCGCCGCCGGTTGGACGCCGGACAGCTATGAACTCGGCACCGTGCCCGGTCTCCACGCGCACCCCGTTTATGTAGCTGGCCGGAACTACGCCGGCCGGCCGAACATCGGCGCGCGCCGCGTGGGCGCCGGGAAAGGCCGGTCGCTGATTCTCTCGGGCCACATCGACACGGTGCCGCGGGGCACGCAACCCTGGACGCGCGACGCCTTTGGCGGAGCGGTGGAAGGCAACCGGCTCTATGGCCGCGGCTCCAACGACATGAAGGCCGGGGTCGCGATGAACCTGTTTGTCGTCGAGGCCTTAGAAAAGTTGAAGGTGCGGCTTGCCGGAGACCTGATCTTCGAGACCGTTGTGGACGAAGAGTTCGGTGGCGTAAACGGCACCTTGGCGGGGCGCGTGCGCGGCTACATCGCTGACGCCGCCGTGATTTCCGAGCCGTCATTCCTGCGCATTTGCGCCGCGCAACGCGGTGGGCGCACCGCGCATATCACGTTCTCCGCCACCGGCGGGATCCTGAACGAAGGTGGATATCCGGCCGGCGTCGTGGATCAGTTGACGCATTTCCTGGTCGAGTTGCGGAAGTTCTCGGACCAGCGGCGGCGCATCGCCCTGCCCCATCCGCTGTACGCGCACTCTGCGGATCCCGTCCCCGTCGCGGTTACCAAAATCTTCACCGCGCCATGGGGCACGCGCGAGCCGATTACCATCCCCAACGAGTGCAAGCTGGAACTGTTCTGGGAACTGATGCCTGGAGAAAGCCAGCAGGACATAGAGCGGGCGTTCTTCGAGTGGTTTGAGGCGATGCTCGCCTCGGCGCCGCATCTATTCGCCGTTCGGCCGGCCGTGGAGTTCCCCATTCGCTGGCTGCCCGGCTCCGCCATCGACCCGTCCGAGCCGGTCGTTACCGGGCTCTCGGACTGCGCCGCGGCGGTCCTCAATGAGCGCCCGGAAGTGGTCGGCATCGAGGGTCCCTGCGATATGTTCGTGTTCCACCAATTCGGCATCCCGGCAGTGTTGTGGGGCCCTCGCGGCGGCAACACGCACGCCGCCGACGAGTACGTCGAATTGGATTCGGTCATCGCCGCGACCAAGGTCTTACTCCTGTTTGTTTGCCGCTGGTGCGGAGTGGAAGCGTGAAACGTGCGGTCAGTCTGGCGCTGCTCGTTGCCTGCGCCGCGGCCGCACAAGTGTACTCGCCCAAGGTGCTCGTGAAGGATCAGCCCGATGCATCCGACCTGCGTTTATTCACCCAAGGCATCTACCGCCAGGCCGGCGCGCACACGCCCCGTGAGCGTGCTGAAGCAATCTGGCGCTTTTTCCTGACTGACGGGCGCTTCGTCAAACCGGGATTCTGGTACCACATCGCGGGCTGGGCCTACGAAGAGCCGATGGGCGAAGTCCTCGACACCACCAAGCTGCTGAACTGTTATGGATTCGGTCTGTGTTACCAGATCGCGCCCGTGCTCGAAGCCGTGTGGCGAGCCGGCGGATTCGAGGATGCCCGCGTCTGGTTCCTCACGGGCCACACCGTCGCCGAGGTCTTCTACGACGGCGCGTATCACCACTACGATTCCGACATGCTGGGCTACAACACGATCGGCCGCGGTCCCGCGAAGCAGTCGCCCGTCGCCTCCGTTCATCAATTGGAGAGCGATGGAAACATCATCCTTTCGAAGCTGAAAGGGCCGCGCGATGTGGACCACTCCGTGGTCGAAGATCCGTGGTATCCGGCCGACGTGCGCGAGGGCGCGATGGGCGGACTGGTGGAACTTTTCACAACCACCTCCGACAACCATTTGTTCCCCTTCGAGCGCGCGCCCCACGGCCATACGATGGATTTCACGCTGCGCCCCGGCGAGCGCCTGGTGCGCTATTTCAGCCCCGAGCGGCCGGACCTGCACTATCTGCCTTACAAGTTCAACGGCCACTCCTGGGAAGAATTCCCGCAGGAGGTCGCGGAGTACAACGTCCGCACCGCGGATGGTCCTCGCAGCCAGAAGGACGACCGCACCTGGGCCACGGGCCGCATTGAATACCGGCCGCCGGTCGATGCCCGCGAGAGCGCCATTTACGACGTGCGCAGCCCGTACGTCGTCATCGACGCGGGGTTTCAATTCAGCGCCGCGCTGGTCTCCGCGAGCCAGTCGCTGCAGGTGGAGACCTCGACTGACGGCGGCCGCACGTGGGTCGCCGCGGGCGTCCTGCACGGTCCGCATCAAGGCAACTGGCGCGCGGAACCCGCCGTGCTCACTCGTTCCGAACATGGCCGTCGCACGGCCGTCAGCGGCTCCTACGGTTACCTCGTGAGAATCACCCGCAGCCCCGGAACTGAACTGCAAGAGATCTTTCTGCTGACCCGTATTCAGCTCAATCCGCGCACTCTTCCGGCCCTGACGAACGGCCACAACGAGCTGGTCTACTCGGCCGCAACGCCGAGCTTACGCCAGCGTATTCCCGTCGCGGCCGCCTCCGTGCGCGAGGTGGCACAAAGTGTCACCCATGCGCGTTACGTCTCCGACGGCGGCCAGGGCTATTGGATCCCCGTGGCCGGTGGCGCCGCCGAGTTTGTTTTTCGTCTCGCCAGCCCCGGCGCTACGCTGCTTTCCGGTTTGGACGTGGGCGGCCGTTTTCTCGATCTCAGCACCGGCCTGGCGCCGGACAAATTCACGGCGGAGGTTCGAAAGGTAACCGCTCTCAAAGCGGACAATGCGGCGGCTTCGATCGCCTGGAGCAATTCACCCGACGGACCGTTTCAGACCATCTGGGAGTTTGATCCGCATCTGCAATGGAAGGATGGAATCCCGATCGACCGTACGCTGCTCTGGCCTGAAGTGGACCGGCATATCGAGGCAGTCGGCGCCCGCGAAATCTATGTCCGCTACCGCATCCAGGGCTTGGCCATCGATGATTTCCGCTTGGCCATGATAACGCCAGCCAGCCCTCCCTCTTCCGCCCTGAAGGTGACGCACGTTTGGAAAGAGGATGGCGTGACGCGTACCGCCGTGCGACAAATCCCCGCCGGCGTGGACGAGCGGCGCTACGCCATCGACACCGCGCCCCACGCCGGCATTTCAAACCAAGCCATCATTTTCGAGGCCCAGTAGCGCCTACAGGCTCAGCTTCCAGGGACTGCGATATTCGCGGTGCAACCACGGCCGCGCCTCGGCCTGGCGCACGGTGTGGTTCTGGTCGTCCCAATCGAGACGCATCTTCCCTCTCAGGCTGAGGTTGCCCAGAATGCTCGCGATCGAGGAGCGGACGCAGGTCTCGATTTCGCTGTTCGGCTTCTGCCGCGTTCGGACGCACTCGATGAAATTGGTCCAGTGCAGTGGATGCGGATCGGCCACGCGTTTCATTTCGAAAGGCTCCAGATCCGATCCCCTCTCCGGAGTCACGCGGCAAACGGCCCGATCCACGTACAGCGTGCCGCGCGGGCCGTGAAACGTGATGCCCATCAGGCGGCTGGCCTGCAGTTCCGTGTTGTTCGACCGGTGCTCCCACGAGCCGAGAAAACTCTGGTAATCGTACGTGACTTGCAGCGTATCCGGCGTCTCGGTGTCGTCCTGAAACCAGTACTTGCCGCCCAGCGCCACGATCGACTGCGGCATCGCTTCCTGAAAAGCCATCTGCACGATGTCGATCATGTGCACGCCGGAGTCCGTCAGTTGTCCACCGGCGTAATCCCAGAAAAACCGGAAGTACGAGTACGCGTCCGGGTAAACGCCGAAGCGGTTGGGATTGAAAGCTCGCCCCGGCGCGGGGCCGAGCCACAGGTCCCAGTCCAGTCCCGCCGGCGGAGTCCCATCCGCCGGATTGCCAATGCCCTGCTGCGGCTGGTTGCTGTAGATCCAGGTGCGCACGAACGCGATCTTGCCGAGCGCGCCGCTGCGCACGATCTCGCACGCCTTTTGAAAATGGGCGCCCGAGCGCTGCCACGTCCCGGCTTGCACGATGCGCTTGTACTTCCGCGCCGCCTCCACCATCACCATGCCCTCGTCCACCGCGACGCACGCCGGCTTCTCCACATAGACGTCTTTTCCGGCTTTGCAGCCTTCCACTGCCATGTAGGGATGCCAGTTGTCCGGCGTGGAAATGCAGATTGCATCGATCGACCGGTCGGCCAGAATCTCGCGGAAATCGCGCACTTCCTTCGGTTGGTGCCCCGACCGGCGGGCCAGCGCCACGGCGCGCTCCAGATTCGGCTGGTACACATCGCACACGGCGCTCACCGCGACACCGGTCTGCGCCATAGCGGCTTTCAAATTCTCCGACCCCATGACGCCCACGCCGATGAACGCGACAGAAATCCGATCGCTCGCCGCATACGCCTTCGGCAGCAGCGATGCCGCGGCTACGCCGCCGGCCGTCTTGAGAAAAGCCCGTCGCCCGGGTTCCGTTGTTGGCATATTGGTAACCTTACCGCAACGGTTGAGAGCCATGCAGGTTCGATCCTCGCGTCCTTCGCCGCTGAGCCCTGGGCTGCGCTGGCCTGGATCAGCCCGGTGACCCTGTTCCACTCGGTGCGGTCGGCCAACATTCTTACCCTCCCCGCCGACCTGTTTCCGCAACATGAAGTCGCCTCGGCCTCGGGTCCCAGCGGCGCCAGTCCAAATCACGACAAGCCGCGCATTGAAGTGAGATTCGGGACGTGGATTGATAGGATTGCCAGAAAAACTGATGGGATTCTCCCATCATTGACTTGTTCCTTAGCGTAAGCTGGCAACACTGCCATCTTGCGCCGGTGCCGCCGGGACGCGCCGTGGCGGGAGAAACTCCATGTCCTGCTGCGCTTCAGTCCATCCTGCTTCTCACCTGCCGGAGTGCCCGCCTACTGCTTTCTCCTCCGAGGGCGCTGTGTTGTTCTCGGCCAGTCGCACAGCTACTGAGGTTGCACGGCGGTCGCAGGTGCTGAGCTGGATCGCCTGGGCGTGCGTGGCCGTGCTGGTGAGTGGCACGGCGCGAGCGCAGATGGTGACCGGCAGCGGGATGACCGGTTTCGCCGCGGGCTTCGGGCTCGACGAAGGGCGCACGGCGAAAAGCTACAGCGTGGATGAGCTGGAGATCCGCGTGGACGGGCGGCCGACGGTGAACGTGCTGACGCCGGGCGAGCAGCCGGAGCTGTTGCTGCGTTTCGTCAACCAGAGTGACACGCGGATTGCCGCGACAGGCCGTGTGGAGGTGATCCGCTGGGCGACGCGGGCCAAGCCGGGCGATGTGTGGAGTCCCGACGTGGTGCGGTTGGAGATGCCGCAGGGCGCGAGCAGCGAATCGATCGCGTTGGATCTCCTGGGGAAGGGCGCACAGGAGATCACGGTGCGGCCGCGCATCCCGGCGACCTATGGCGGCTACGCGCTGGTGGTCGAGATCGATGGCCAGGGGCGACGGTTTGTGGCGAGCCTGGTGCGCGTGGTTGCGCCCGACGCCGGGCGGGTGCAGTTCCCGACCTATGCGCTCGACGAGACCTGGCCGGAGTTCATGAATGAAAACGTCTTCCTGCTGTTCCAGAAGCTCGGTATCAAGGGTGCGCGGATGGGCGCGAGCTTCACGCCGCCGAGCGCGCCGAA
>Ga0187875_10000429_pt1 | contig 35784 bp, 33 predicted proteins | sample June2016WEW_17_1_2_FD_132978 | JGI IMG/M metagenome (GOLD analysis project Ga0187875, IMG submission 132978) | Peatland microbial communities from SPRUCE experiment site at the Marcell Experimental Forest, Minnesota, USA - June2016WEW_17_10 | ecosystem: Environmental > Terrestrial > Soil >...
AAACATCATAGGTTCCAACGCTGTCTACGGACAGAACGCCTTATTCAGCGCGAACGTCGCAGGAAACAACGCAGTCTTCGTCACTTACTACGGAAACATCATAGGACAGAACGCGGTATTCACCCAGAATATGGTCGCCAACAACATATACGGGGTCAACTCGCTTTCATTCAACCCATCACTTGGAGGCAACATAATTGGCGTCAATGTAATAAGCTTCAACGGCTTCTCCCAAGGCGTAGACGATATAGCTGGTGTCAATATTATAAAATACGGGGCTCCTGCCCTTGTTCAGCAGCAATACGCGTCTGGAACAGCAGCCCAGACTTTAGCCGCGACGGAGAACATAGTGTATGTACTTGTTAGCGTTGGCTTTGGAAGTCCATCAACTCAGAAGATTACTATCGTAGACTCACCATCAGGTTCACTTGTTAATGCAGCAAACGAGGTTTATGTGGGAAACGTTCCTGCTAATACTCTAATGACCTTTATTGTGCCATATGGCTTCTATTTCAGCGCGACATACACCGGCACCGTGGCATTCAACACGATACAACTAAAATAAGGGGAGTTTGAGTTCAATGAGAAAAAGGCAGCTGATTTCCTCCTTCCTATTCTGCTTAGTGCTAATGGCTGTTCTGATAGGATTGCCAAAGGCGACGGTTATAACAGGCTTCAACTCGCCCTACGATGTCGCAATCCCGCCAAGCAACATCTACGTATATGTGACAAACAGAGGCAACAACACGGTGAGCATAGTCAATTCGATAACAGATGTAAAAGTCGGGACAATAACAGGCTTCAATCTTCCCGCTGGCATAGCGGTTACGCCGAACGGAACCTTCGCCTATGTGGCTAACTTTGGCAGTAATGAACTGTTGAGGATATACACCTCCACCAACACGATTACTGGAACCACCAACGGCTTTGACCAGCCATACTTTGTCTCACTATCCCCGGACGGGAAGACTGCCTATGTCAGTAACCAGGGAAACAACACGGTGAGCATAGTGAACCTGCTAGGCCAGCCTCCCATTAGCGCAGGAAACCCGACCCCGCAGAACCCCACCATAACCAGCGGGCAGAGCATAATACTGACCGCAAACCCGAGCGATGGCTCCCCGCCATATTCATTCCAGTGGTATGCCAGCCTGACCTCTACCTGCAATTCGGGCTCCGCGGCAGCCGGCACAGGCTCCTCCATATCTGTAAGCCCGTCTGTCAGCACATACTACTGCTATGTGGTCAGTGACAGCGCCATCCCTCCGGACACCGCGACCTCTGGCACTACCCTGGTTACCGTTACGTCGCCAACTAGCACTATTGGCGGGGGAGGTGGAGGCGGCGGCGCTTCTACTGGCGGCGGGGGAGGTGGAGGCGGCGGCGGCCAGTCCAGGCCGATAGTAACCATATCCAGCACCAACTGCTATTCTGTAACCAACATAGCGAGACTGAACAGCTTCAATGTCACGCTCAGCAACCAGAACTTCTTGATAACCGACAGCTTCATAAACCCCAACCAGACCGGCATCATAATCAACGGCAGGAGCTATACCCTGTCGCTCAATACGACCTACAATATCAGCAATTCGACCTCGACCATAAGGATAATTAACATATCATACCTCCCGATACAGCATACGGTCGCACTGCAGGTATGCTCCAGCCATGCGATAACCGCCCCGCAGACAGAACTGACATACTCGCCGATATATGCGTCCACGCCGCCAGGGGTGCAGCTGCTCTCCCAGATCGACCTTCAGAATATCGGGCTGGTGCCGGAGTACATAGCCCTTCATGCAAGGAACTTCTCGAATATAGTGCTGATATCAACGAACAGCACCTTCCTCAAGCCGGGGCAGAGTGCGTCCATAGAGGTCCTGCTGAACTCTACCAATACCACAAGCCCCGGAATCTACTATACGCCGATAGACATAGCCTCGTCATCCACCGGGGGCCCGACCAGCAGCCAGACCACATACCTCACATTTGACGTTCAGAACACAACCGCCCCGGGAAAACCTTTCACCTCAACGCTCATAGCGTTGACAAACCATACAAATACCGCCAGCGGCATAATACAGATAAGCAGCCCATCGGACAGGTCGGTGACCAATGTCACGCTGCAGACGATCCTGCCGAGATCTGTAGTTACGAACATGTCCCAGATCATAGCCTTCGGCCTGACCAATAACGTCACATTCGTAAACGGCAGCTACGTGATAACCTGGCAGATAAGCGAGATACCCCCAGGCCAGTCTGTCTATGCCTACTTTACCATAACCAAGCCTTACACGCCAGCCCTTACCCAGATCAAGGAGATCCTAGCCGCAGTCCCATACGTAAACCACGGGAACGGTCTCCTTAAGGTAATAAACGTAGGGATACCATTATTCTACACAAACACCACGAACCGCTTATATGTAACTGCGATGTATACCGGTGCGAGGTCCCAACCCATAACCTTCTCGCTCTCTACCGTGCAATCCGGCATACTCATATATAACGGCACGCAGACGGTTGAGGCGCAGCCGAACGAGTTCTTCAACAAGAGCTTCTACATCCTCACCGGCCCGAGTCCAGGAACAGCGTTGTTCAATCTCTCACTGAGCACAGCTGGGGCGAACATATCGTACACGCTGCCAATAAATATCCTACCGAAACCGGTATCCACAACCACAATACCGCAGAAGCAGGTGGTCTCAGTGTCGTTACTGGAGGAAATAGCAATAATCCTGCTAGTCATAATCGTGGCAGTTCTTGCACTGCTGTATATCCTTAAGAGGAGAGGAGCTTCGGAACCCAAACCCAGACCCGCTGCGGCACCGGCAGTAAAGAAGAGCGCTAAGGCAGCGCGCGAACTTAGCAGAAAGGAGGTAATGGGCATGATAAAGAGCGCAAAGGAGAGCGGGAAGGCTGTAGACCTAAGAAGCAAAAGCCTAAGCGGCGTGGACCTCAGCAAACTGGACCTCTCCGAAGCGAAGCTCTCAAGGGCTAACCTGAAAGGCGCGAACCTGAGCAAGGCGAACCTTGAGAGGGCTGACCTGAGCGATGCAAACCTGGAGGGGGCGAACCTGACAGACGCCAACCTCGCATTCGCAAAGCTTGACAGGGCGAACTTCAAGAAGACAAACCTTACTGGCGTAGACCTGAGCAAGGTTGACATGGACAACGTAAAGGACTGAGACCAATAAGCATGGTGATCCGATAGGAAAGACACTTCATAAAAACAGGCTTTTCAAAGTGGAAAGGCAGAGGATAAACGTACGAGGGAAACGGGTAGACTACTACAGGGTCGTCAAGAGGGATGTGGCCGTGATCCTGCCCTTCCTGGACAGGGACCACATACTCCTCGAAAGGCAGTACAGGCCGCCGATAGGGCTCAAGATATTTGAGATCCCGGCCGGGCATCTCAATAAGGGGGACACTCCTGCTTCGGCAGCAAAAAGGGAGCTCGAGGAGGAGACGGGCTACAGGTGCTCAAGGCTAAAGAGGCTTGCTGTCACGTATCCGAGCCCTGGCATACTCTCTAACAAGGAGTACATCTACGCAGCTGAGGGCCTGAAGAAGGGGAAGATCTCTCTTGACAAGGATGAGGAGATAAGCTTCATAGGTATAAACATCAGGACGGCAATAGAGATGATAAAAAGAAACGAGATAAAGGACGCCAAGACCATAGCAGCGATCCTTTACTACAAGAACTTCGTTATGGGATCAGATTGACCTGTTTATCAGGAACTCCGCTATCGACTTCAATATGCTCTTGGGCTCGGAATCTGGAAGCAGCCTCTCCACATTCTTCCACGCATCCTTTACGAGCTTTTCCTCGAGGTTCTTAGTGTACTCCTCGGAATCGCATTTGCCTATTATGGCTATCGCCTCGGATATGAGCTTCCTGTCCTTGGTGTGCATCATGAGTATCTCCTTGAGCCTCTTCCTCCCCTTTTCGTCCGCCTCGGCCAACGCGTGTATGACCAGCATCGTGATCTTGCCCTCTGTTATGTCCTCGCCCCTTCCTCCCTTGCCCTCGGCAACGCCGCTCTCCGTTATGTTGAGCAGGTCGTCCTGGAGCTGGAACGCTACCCCGATGCTTGCGCCGAACCTTCCCAGCGCCTCTATGGTCTTGTCGTCGGCGCCGCCGAGCACCCCCCCTATCTTCGCCGCCATGCCCGCAAGCACCCCTGTCTTCGAGTAGGCCATCTGCAGGTACTGGCTCTCCGAGACGTTGTACGGGTCCACGAGCGACCTGTGCCAGGCGATGTCCGTAGCCTGGCCTATCGAGAGCTTAAGCATCTCCCTCTGGTATATCTCCAGTATCTTCATCTTCGACTCGCTGGTCAGCTTCTTGCTGTCGAGAAGCGCAACAACCGGGAAGAAGAACATGAAGTCGCCGAGGTTCAGCCCGACGTCTATGCCGTACTTCTTGTGCACCGCCTGCGCACCCCTCCTCATCCCAGAGTTGTCCTCTATGTCGTCATGTATCAGCGTACCGTTGTGTATTACCTCTGGTATTATCGAGAACTCGGTGTAGTTGTTGCTGTCCTTGCCGAGCGCGTCTATTATTGTGAGCATGAGTATGGGCCGCCATCTCTTCCCGCCTAGCTCGAGGAGGTAGCTTGCAGGCTCTATCACAGCCTTGCTTATAGCCTTGGGGTCGTACTCGTAGCCGCTCCTGCCCAGAAGGCTCCCGAGGTAGCGCACGGAAGCTGTGTCTGTGAGGTACTCGCCTATCTGCTTGTCGATCTCGGCGCCGCGCCGCTTTATGTACTCGATTATCTTCTCATCCATTCATTTCTCCCTTTTTGTTGTCTGGCCTATCGAGGACATCGCAAGCCCCTTCAGCGGGCTCTTTATCCCCCTGGCCGCGATCTCGAACTTCTCGATTGCCTCCTTAGTGAGCCGCGCGGCCTCCTTTTCCGCATAGGCTATTGAGCCCAGCTCCACGAACTTGTCAAGCACGAACCTTATCTCAGCCTCGCTCTTCAGCTCCCTATCCTTTGCATATACGCCCTTCATCTTTGCGAGCGTGGCGGAATCCGCATGCTGCACAGCATGCCAGAGTATCAGCGTCTTGACGCCGTCACGCACGTCCGTGCCTATGGACTTGCCTAGGCCTCCCTCCGTGGCTATGCAGTCGAGTATATCGTCCTTTATCTGGAATGCTATCCCGGCAGGGGTCCCGTAGCCGGCTATGCCGTTCACTACATCATCCTTGGCCCCCGCTATTATAGCGCCGCACTGCATTGGCCCGTATACGGAATAATATGCGCTCTTCGCGTGTATCGACTTGTAGTAGTCCTCTATCTTGAACTTTGTTATGTCCTTTACCTCGCGCGCAAGCCTGATGTCAAGGTACTGGCCTATGTGCGTCGTAAGCATTATGTCGTAGAACTTGTCGAAGTAGCGTTTCCCCCTCTCGCCACCTAGCACCGAGGCTGCGTCGTATGCCATCTTCCAGAGGATATTGTGCAGCGTGTCGCCGGCGTCGACAGCATACTCAGCACCGAAGAGGATGTGCGCAGCTGGCAGTCCCCTCCTCACGCTGTTGCCGTCCATCCAGTCGTCGTGCATCAGGAAGTAGTCCTCGGATATCTGCTGCACGGCAGCCGGGAGCATCACGTCCTCGAGCTTCCCCCCGTATAGCAGCGTCCAGAGTATCGCATAGCCAGGCCTCCTGTACTGGCCCTTCCTGTCGGTGTAGGAGCGCAGCATCTTTATGAACTCGGGAGGGGCGTTATCAGGGAAGTAGCTGCAGATTATCTGGTAGACGCGTTCCCTGTGCTGCCCTACAAACTCCTTGAAGTCCAGGGCGTTGCCTTCTGGTTTTTTCTGCATAGTCAATACCAATGAACCTAAAATCAGTGCACTCAGTTATCTTTAAATACTATATTAACCATAAAGATATAAAGGTGTATTCTTGGCAGTTGAACGATTGATGAGCCTCACAAATACCGCTCTGAAAAGCAATTTCGTCAAATTGAACAGACCGTACAAGCTGAATTTCTGCATGACATACCTATGCCAATCAAGGTGCATCACCTGCGGTATATGGCAGATAAAGCCAAAGGGCGAACTCAGCCTGGACGAGATAAAGAGCTTCGCGGCGAAGAACCCGTATTTCAAGTGGATAGAGCTTACCGGCGGGGAGCCCTTCCTGAGGAGTGATATAGTCGAGATAGCAAGCGCGTTCAAGGAGAACTCAAAGGAGCTCTACATACTCACCATGCCTACAAACTCGCTCTGCGATCAGGGACTTGTGGAGCGTAAAATCAGGTCTATACTCGCACTGGGGATACCCAGGGTTGCAATTACGGTAAGCCTTGACGGGTATCGCGAGCTCCACGACAGGATAAGGGGCATACAAGGGAACTACGACAAGGCGATAGCGATGTTCAAGCGGTTGAAGGAGCTGAAGAAGGAGTTCAGCAACCTCTACTTCGTATTCGGCTACACGCTCAGCAAGTTCAACAAGGGTGAGTTCCAGAAGACCTTCGACGCTGTAAAGGCGGAGATCCCTGACCTGCGCTACAACGACTTCCACATAAACCTCGCGCAGATATCTAGCAATTACTACGGGAATGCGAACGACGACATAAAGGTGAACAACAAGGAGGTCGTCGAGGAGCTCGAGTCGATCCTGAAAAAGAGGGAATTCGAGCTTGGGGTCATACCGATAATAGAGACCGCATTCACTAGGAAGCTTGTCGAATACGCAAAGACAGGGAAGGCGCCGATGAAGAGCAGGAGCATGGAGGCCTCGCTGTTCATGGACAGCTTCGGGAACATATATCCTTCGATAATGTGGGACAGGAAGATAGGCAACATAAAGGATGCGGATTACGACCTGCTGAAGCTGTGGAACAATGATATTGCAAAAGAGATAAGGGAGGAGATAAGGCAGGGCAAGGAGCCGAGCCAGTGGACCTCGTGCGAGGCCTACCAGACGCTTACCGGCAACGTGCTGAGCCTTCTTGTATGACGCTTTATCTCGAATTTCAAACCGATGGTTGTTAGATGAGGATTCTGGTCTTGCTGCTTCCGATCATGCTACTGGTTGGAATGGCAGCGGCCTCGACCGTTACATTGACAGGCACCTGCTATTCGACGATCATAAACAAGACGAACAACTACATAACCTTCAACATTACCAACTCTGGCAATGGGACCGCTACCAACTTCCTGATAGTGCCGGAAATAGACGGCGCCTCTACGCCGAATACGACCATATCCATACCGCTTGTCGCGCCTGGAGGCGCATACTCCGAGCGGATATACCTATCAAACTTCACGATACCGGGAAGCTATGTGGAAAGATTCGTAGCAAGGTACTCCCAAGGCTCAAGCACGTTTACCACGCTTTTCCCGTGCCTTGTGCAGATAGGCCAGAACGCCCACAGCATCCTCTATATAACAAACATCACAAGAGGCAAAAGGGGGGACAACATCTCGGTCAACATATCGAACATAGCAGACTATCCCATAGCTGCGCAGGTCTCCGTCTATGCGCCGCCTGATTTCACCGTGGTCAACCCAACAAAGAACGTGACGATGCAGTACGGCTTGACAAGCACGCCATTCGCGATATCTACACAGACGCAGTACACCAATTTCGAGTTTCCGATTACAGTGGCTGCATCATACGTAAGCGGCAATGTGCATTACGCAACGGAGAGGACAATCAGCATCGGCGCATCGGCAGGCACATCATCCGCATTCACGGCCAATCTGCTCCTCTTTGGCATAGTGGTACTGGTAGTCGTCATAGTCGCGCTTATAGTTCTCTCGGTAATCTTGAAAAAGGGGAAGGGCGGCGCCGAACACCATCACGAAACCGAGGAGCATCACCACGCCGAGCCGCATGTAGAACAGGAAAAATGATATCATGAAACCGTATATCAGCATAGTGATCCCGACTCTTAACGAGCAGGACAATATGCACAAGCTCCTTGAAGGAATCCACAGCGTGATAAAAGATTACAGGTACGAGGTAATAATAGTCGACGGGCATTCCAGAGACCATACCGTAAAATTTGCCAGGCAGATGGGCGCCACTGTCATATATGACGACAAGGGAAAGGGATCAGCGCTCAGGAAAGGGCTGGCAGCAGCAAAGGGCAAGATAATAATATCCATGGACGCGGACCTCTCTCACAGGCCGAATGAGCTCAAGCTGCTGATAGCGGGGATAGAGGCGGGGTACGACGTGTGCATGGGATCGCGCTTCCTCACGGGGGGCGGCTCCGACGACATGCCACTCACCAGGATAATAGGCAACAAGATATTCGTCGCCATAGTCAACATCCTCTACGGCTCGCACTACACGGACATGTGCTACGGCTACAGGAGCTTTGCGAGAGGGGTATCGAGGAAGCTCAGCCTCGAGGAGGACGGGTTCGGGATAGAGACCGAGATAAGCATAAAGGCGCAGAAGAAGCACCTCCGCGCTCTTGAGGTGCCGAGCTACGAGAAGCTGCGCGCTTCCGGGGAGGGCAAGCTCAGGAGCCTGGGGGACGGCGCGATAATACTCAGGACAATACTAAAGAACCTCTGAAGCGGCTCTCACTTTACCGTGTAGAACCCGTAGTTGTAGTTGAACTGCTTGTAGGTCGCGGTGACTATCGGGGTAAGGTTGTAGGTCTTGTTGACGTATGCGCACTCGTTGTTAGGGGTATGGCACCAATACCCGTAGTCAAGCACAAGGCACTGGTAGGTGCTCCTGTATTGGTTTACCTGAGTGGTATTGTAGAGGTTGTCTATCTGCGTAGCGGTCCTGTTGTTCATGTTGAAGAGGGTAGGGTCGTAGGTGTACACTATGCAGCCCGGCGGGATTAGCGCGGAGTTGTTGTACACGAAGCCCTCGTAGAACCTTGCGTCGCCCGCCTGCACCACCGCTGATGGGTTTACCGCAAGCAGAGGCATCATCGCATATATCGGATAGAAGACAATGACAAGCATCACGGCAAGCACCACAAGGCTCAGGCTCCGGTAATTGTTTTTGAATCTTTTCTTGAGCCAATTCTCGCCCTCCCCAAGGATGAAGCCAAGGCAGAACCCGCCGAGTATGCACGCCTGCGCTATCATGCTGAGCTGGAACCTCCAGTCCACGCCGTAGATCACCGAGCCCGCATAGAACGCAGCATAGAGCAGGAAGAACACAAGGAACCATATCCCTACGGCTATCGCCTCCCTCCTGTGCCTCTTGTGCATGAGCATTATCGCAAGGCCCACTATCGCAAGCGCGGTGAAGAGTATGGGCTGCATTATGTAGGTGCTCTTGTACTGGTTGAACCAGAACACCACGTTTGCGCATATGTTCGCATTGAAGTTCTGCAGGTTTATCGAGCCTGTGACGCTTACAGGCGCAAGATTGCGGGTGCAGGTATTCTGTATGGTAGTCCCGGTATATCCGTAGCTGTCCGTCCTGGACTCGTTGTAGGAATAGAGTACCGAGGGCGCTATCGCGAAGACGAAGAAGAGCAGTATGATCAGCAGTTTGGTGTTGAGGAAATTCTTCCTTATCGTCCTGAACCCGTTGCCTATAGCCTTGCGCACGGACTTGTCATCGAGAAGTATGTAGAACAGCAGGAATATCGGGATGAAGAAGACCTCATCCACCTTCATGTACATCAGGAGCGAGAAGGAGAAGAGGAGGTTCGAAAAGCTCCATATCGTCTTCCTCTCTATGAACAGCATCATGAAGAAGACCGCAACAAGCGAATAGGCGAGCACAGCAAGGTCGGAGTTCGTTGGCATGGCCCATACGAGCAGGACGGGCGAGAGCGCAAGCAGTAGCGCGGCGAAATACGCGGCTCTCTTGCTCTTGAGGAGCAGCAGCGAGGCGAAGAAGCACACGAACACAGACAATACGCCCAGCATAAATTCGACGCCGTATGCCACAGACCTCTTCGCGCCGAAGAGCAGGAAGCCCAGCGCCATGTTCGCCGATAGCCCTATGGGCTCATGGTAGACCTGCCCGCTGAAGCACATGGTCGGCGTCCCGTAGTTGCACATCCATGCCTGGCCCATGTGTATGAGGTCAAGCGCCATGCCCTGGTATATCGCGTCGTCGAAGAAGAGGAGCTGCGTGGGCTTTATGAAGTAGAGCTCGATGAATGCGAAGACAAGCACTATCGCGATGATGATCAGGAAGTCCTTCCTCTCAAAGCCGTATTTGCCCAGCGTCTCCCTTATGTTCTTCCTTTCCTTCACCGCCCCGACTACCAGCGCTATTGCCGATATTATTATCCCGATTGTGAATATGTACTCGAGGATACCGTTAGGCAGCATCAAACCCCACTCCTATTCGTTACGAAAACACCGTTTATAAACATATACTTCGTCTTTGTGGCCTTCATGGTGGCGATCGCGTCCTCAGGAGCCATCGCTATCGGCATGCCGTGTATGTTGAAGCTGGTGTTGAGCACTATCCCGTAGCCGCAGGCGTGCCTGACCTGCCTCAGGAGCTCCTGGTAGCCCCTGTTCTCGTCGCCGACCATGTGGGTGCGCGCCGAGCCGTCTATATGGACCACCGACCTCTCCCTCTCGTGCAGCTCGTCCTTGAGGTAATAGGCTGATGTCATGAACTTGTCGTAGCCCTTGTGGTCGTAGTGGAGCATGCGCTCAGCCTCCTCCTCGAGTAGCGATGGCGCGAATGGCTGGAACCACTCCCTCTTCTTTACGTATATGTTGAGCTTCTCCTTGACCTTCTCCGAGTCGCTGGGCGCGAGTATGCTCCTGTGCCCGAGCGCGCGCGGCCCGTACTCCATTGCGCCCTGAAACCAGAAGAGATAGTTGCCCTTTGCGATGAGCTCGGCAGCGTGCTTCGCATTCTCGATCTCGTCGCTGACCTCGTGTATGAGCGACCTGTCGCCCTTTAGCGCCTCTACGGTCTGCTCGGCAGTATAGCTTGCGCCGGTGTAGGGCGTGAACTTGTATGAGGATGTGCCGTTGAGCAGGTAATTGGTGTACAATGCTGCGCCGAGCGCTATCCCACCGTCTCCCATATGCGGGAAGACATGCCATCGCCTCAGGTTCTCAAGGCCCCTCGCCTTCATGTTGGCCTTTATGTTCGCGAAGGTGCCGCCCGCGAATGTCACCTCATTCCTGCCGTACCTGTCTATAGCGTTGCTTGTGAATTTCGTGACCATGTTCTCAACAAGCTGCTGCGCCATGTAGGCGAACTGCTCCCTTGGCATCTGCCAGGCTATCCTCTGGAGAAGCCCGAACTGCTTCACGGTGCTGTACCTTGCCGTTATCCTTGTCCCTGACACAGTGAAGAAGTCCTTGAACATGTTGTCCTCGAAATCGAAGGGGTAGGAATAATCGGCCATAGCCATCACCTTTCCCTCGTCCTCAAGCTCGCGCATGCCCACTATGTTCGTTACCTGCTCGTAGAATATGCCGAGCGAGTCGCGCGCAGATACGGTCATATGCCTCTCCAGCCTGCCGTTGTGCAGCGTGCTCACCGATCCGGAAAGCCCGTCCCCAAGCCCGTCAAGAGTTACCACGAGTGAGCTGCTGAACGGTGCGGTAAAGGCTGCCGTTGCGGCGTGCGCAGTGTGGTGCTCCACCACGTGAAGCTTGAATTTGTCGAAGCCCATGTGCCTCAGCTTCCCCGCAACTATGCTGCTGCTTATGCTGTTGCATGCGGGAAGAATGCCTATGGACGTAAGGCTGTATTTCAGGTTATGCCTCGAATTCTCAAAATGCGGCTTCAGCATCTTCCTTCTCCTGAACTTGTAGTAGCTCTCCTTCATCGATGGGAAGATCCTCTCCAGCGTCTTTGTGAACTCTGTTGTTGTGAATGCGACATGCTCAACGTCAGATGGCTTGATGTTCTCATAATCTAGCGCGGCCTTTATCGCGTTGTACGGGAAATTCACCTCGAGCTTCCGCTTGGTGAAGCGCTCCTCGTTGGCGGCGTATATTATCCTCTTCTCGTCAACGAGCGCAGCTCCGGAGTCATGCCCATCCCAGATTCCCAATATGTACAATCAGATCACGTTCAACATAATTTACAGCACTTTACTAACTCCTACATGTTAGTTACTTACGGTATAGGGTAAGTAAATTATTAAATCCTTCATATGTCCAACTAGTATGCTATGCCTATGGGCTAAATTGTATTATTACGAAAGTGACATTATTCTATCACATTGGTAATTAATAGAACAGTCAAAATATGCATCAAATTTTGGTATGTACAGGGTCTACCAAAGTAATACTCTATTATCACCTGCGTAAATCCGGGTTGCCGTAAATACAATAAATGCGAATGTATTTAAATCTTACAAACCTAATAATTACGAAAGTGACATTATTCTATCACATTGGTAAATATATGGCAGATATAATAGACGAAAAACTTGAGGGAGAAAGGCTAAAAAAAGCCCAGTTGCAGGATCTCACAGTAAGGACGGTCTTTGAAAGCGCCAGCGATGCCACATTCCACGGTGGAACTGCAGTATGGCGCTGCTATAATGGGAACAGATTCTCCAAAGATATTGATATGTATGTCTATAAGGAAAAGTCGATTGACAAGATAGCGAATAATCTACTGCTCTATGGTCTAAAAGTAAAGAAAGGCGACAGGAGAAGGCTCATGATCAATTATATAGTGAGTGGCAACGGCACCGATATAGCTTTACAATTTGTTAAAAAACGCTGTAATGGGCTTCCTATCCCATACAAGAATACCAATGGAACCATGCTAACCGTATATTCACTTTCTGCTGCAGAACTCATACTGGAAAAAATTATGGCATACGAAGATAGGCGTTTGGAGAGAGACATCTACGACATTATGGTGCTTACACAAAGCATATCCGATAAAAGCATAGTTGTTGCTAAATTGAAAGAATTTCTGAAGGACCTAAAAGAACCAATCGGCAAAGATCCCCTGAAGAATTTAATTTATGAAGGCATTTCCCCATCATTCGATCAAATAGTGCGGTACTTAAAAATGTGGTGCGGTGCATGAAATACAAAAAGACTTTTGTTGAATTTTTCTCAAAATTTCCATTATTCAGCTTTAACGATGCTAGATTATTTCTCATCAAAAACGGGGCATCGGAAATTTACGTAAGAAAATTCATCAGCCTAATGATAAAATCCGGCGCAATCTATAGATTAACAAAAGGAAAATATACAATGCATAGGAACGGCGATATTATAGGATTTGCATTCCAGCCATCTTATTACGGGCTGGGAAGTGCCCTTAACTATCATAATGTGACAGAACAGCAGTACAATACTACTATCATAACGCCAAGAAATATTCGTAGCGGCACAAGAGTAATCTTCGGATTAAATTCAGTTATATATCATATACCTAAAGAATTGTTTTTCGGATATGAACGAATAAAAACCAGTAATTTTTATGTTTATACCTCCGACTTGGAGAAAACTTTAATAGACATGGTATATTTCAAATTGGTGCCTGAAGATTATGTATACGAAAATATTGCCAGAAAGATAGAGCCGCACAGGCTAAAAGATTACTTAAAAAGCTATAAAGATCCGGTTAAAGAAGAGGTTTATCGCATTCTACAGAATTATAAAAACAAACAAAAAAGACGTTTACCGGCCATGCTAGCCAGTCAAGCATCGCAAAGCTCACAATTCATTTGAAAAGCTTCTTTCACTTATCTCTTTTGATATCTTTTTAACAAATTCGATAAGTTCTAGATCATGAGCTTGCTTTCCCGCCCTGTCCCTTACAGTGATCTTGCCGCTCTCCTGCTCCTTCTTGCCGAGTATTACCATGTACGGGACCTTCTGCATCTGCGCCTCCCTTATCTTGTACTCGAGCGTCCTGTCCGACAGGTCGGCATACGCCCTTATGCCGTGCTTCCTGAGCTCTCCGTAGACCTTTTCAGCGTAATCGTTTGCCGGCTCGGATATGGACATCACGCGCACCTGCACGGGCGCGAGCCATGTCGGGAACTTCCCCTGCGAATGCTCGATGAACACACCGAGGAACCTCTCAAGCGAGCCGTACACCACCCTGTGTACGACTATCGGCATGCGCCCCCTCCCATCCTCGCCCGTGTATTCGAGGCCGAACCGCTGCGGCAGCTGGTAGTCGAGCTGCACGGTCGCGCACTGCCATTCCCTGCCTATAGAATCCACTATGTCGAAGTCTATCTTCGGGCCGTAGAAGGCGCCCTCCTTCTCCTTTATCTCGTACTTCATCTTGTTCTTCTCAAGCGTTTTCTTGAGCTTGCCTATCGCATCGCTCCAGAGCTTTTCGTCGCCGAGATGGCTGTCCGGCATTGTCGAGAGCTTTGCCTTGTAGGCAAGGTTGAATTTCGAATAGAACTCGTTGATGAGCTTCAGCACGTTCGTTATCTCCTCCTCCACCTGGTCCTCCCTGACGAATATGTGCGCATCGTCCTGCGTTATCTCCCTGACCCTGAAGAGACCTGTAAGCGCGCCGCTGATCTCGTTCCTGTACACCTTGTCGAAGTCCGACAGCCGCAGCGGCAGGTCCCTGTAGCTCCATCTCCTTGACTTGTAGATCATCATGATTGAGGCGCAGTTCATCGGCTTCAGTGCGAGGCTCTCGTCCTCCGCGTCAAACCTGAACATGTTGTCCTTGTAATGCTCCATGTGACCGCTCACATCCCATAGGGCGGTGTTCGCGATCGCGGGAGTCCCAACCTCCGTGTAGCCGTACTCGAGCTGCCTCTCCCTTATGAACTTGACGAGCTCGTTGAATATCACCATGCCGTTCGGGTGCCAGTATATCATGCCCGGCGACACCTCCTGCAGGCTGAAAAGGTCGAGCCTCTCACCTATGGTCCTGTGGTCCGTCTCTGGCAGGCCGGAAACGTCGCTCTTCCTCACTATCGCGGTGTTCACGCTCACCGGCTTCGCCTTCTTGTAGACCTTCCTCTCATCCTTGCCGAAGCTCCTCATCTGCTCGGCGAGCGGGTGCCCCTTCATCGTTATGCTCCATTTCTTGTTCCACCCGAACGGTGCCTTCCGCACCTCGATCCCCTTGTCGGATGCAACGCTCTTGTAAACGGAATCTATCATCTGCATTGCGCTCTTGGGGTCGGCAAGGTCGTTGCTCAGGTGCGCGTACGGGTATATCACCAGCCTGCTCCTCTTGAGCTGCTTCATGATCTTCTCCACATCGGCTACAGCCTTCTCCGCGACATCCTTGTCGTCGTCGCTCTCGACGCTGAGCATCATCACGAGCGCGTCCTTCACCGAGACGCTCTTCTCATCCGAGTCCTCGTAGACGCTAGCCTCCGGCTTTATCAGCTCCCAGCCTATGCTCTCGACATCAAGCAGAAGAATCTTCATCTTAACCGTAGATATTCTGCAAAGCAAACCTTTTATAGAGATTGTTCACCCTGTATTGGCGACCCTCTTGTATATGTATAGGTCGGAATCGTTGTAGTATACCGTGTAGTTCCTGCCCATGTACTGGTAGACGTTGAACGTTGAGTTTGTGAGGTTGTAGTGCGTAAGGTAATAGTAGTCGCTCAGGTTCCTGTCGATGACTATGTAATCAGGCACAAACCAGTAGACGGTGAGGTATCCGAGTACCTCGGTGTTGGTCTTGTTGTAGATCGGCGGGAGTTCAAGGTTGTGTATGTAGAAAAGATGCGTGGCTATGGGAGCCTGCGCAAGCACGCTCGCGTTCGCGGGTATCGTGGCGAGCGCGCCGCTCATGCCTGTGTAATTTATGTTCGGATGGCTCCGCAGCGTCAATGCGCCGATGTTGATCTCTGTAAGCCCGATCACGGAGAACAGCGCGGAGAAAATGAGTATGCTCGCAAACATGAACGCCTCCATGGCCCTGACGCTTATCCCGAGCCTCTTGCAGATTAGAATCTTGTTCCTTAAGAAGATTCGGAAGCCGAGCACCCCCGCTATGAAGCTGCCGCCTATGACATATGCGTAATACTCAAAGCTGAACGAGGCGAATCCCCAGTTATGCACGACGAAGACCTCGAAAAGCCACGGAAGGTAGAATATGATCCCCACCGGGAGGGTCAATGCGGAAGAGGCGCCGAAACCCAAGACCAATGTGGGCGTGCCTATTCCGCCAAGAAGATATGTCAGATTGGCATTGTAGCTGGGCGATGTCGGATTGCTGATCATCCTCAGCTGGTTGGCTATGAAATCTATGTATATCCTTGTGATTGGCGGTATCGCATAATCGCTGACAGTAGAATATGTGCCAGAGATGTACGCGGAGGCCATGTGATACATGAGGAAGGCAATTGCTGTCAGCACAATGCCCATGAGGAGTATGCCTATCCTTCTCCGGCACTCGCTGTGCTCCCCCCCCTCTCTTCTTAGGTTGTACAACAATTCGTATACCAGCAAGCCCAGTAGCAGCGGCGCGGCTACCGCATAGGCGGTCTCCATGACGCTGAGCAGCGCGATAAGGCTTATGGCAAAATAGGCGCGCTTTCCCTTGAAATAAAAGTAGAACGATAGTATGCAGAAGAAGGGTATGAATGCCTCTGGATGGAAGTTAAAGTAGAATAGGGCCCTGAGCCCCGGATTTATGAGGAAGGCGAAGCCGAGCGCAAATGCGACCTTCCTGTCGTTTAATACCTGGAGGGCGACAAAATAGGCCAGTATGGTGGTGGCCGCAAGGAAGGCATCCTGTATTGCGATAAGCATGATCGGCTGCTGGTACAGCGCGAAAATCGGAACCAGGAGCACGGAGAAGGGCGATATGTGGTTGAAGAAAACCAGGTACTGCAACGGGCCCATGAGCTGTATGCTGTGGACATGCAGGTACATGACGTAGCTGGTGATGCCTATGTCGAAGTACGATGAGTCGAATGCAGAGTAGGCATGGCTGGAGAACAGCAGCCAATAGCCTAAGTATACGAGCGTGAGCGCTACCAGCAAAAGAAGATATCTATCCATACCAGAAGACTTCATGCCATTACCCACTGCGCCAGATCAAGTCACGAATTCAAACGCCCCAGCCTGTACATGATTGTCGAGATGAACATCCTAGGCACCTGCTCCGGCAGCCTCATCTTTGTGCCTTCGAGCATGACATCATATCTTACCGGCACCTCCTTTATGCTGAAATCCCTCCTGTATATTTCGTAGATAAGGTTGATGTCGAAACTCATGCCTGCCAAACGCACGTCCTTCAATGCGGGAATCAACGCCCTGGCCTTGAAGAACTTAGCTCCGCATTGAGTGTCAGTGAAGTCCAGGTTGAAAAGAAGCCTGACCAGCGCATTATAGGATCTGCTTGCAATGAATCTGCCCATTCCAAGATTCCCGACAACCTCGCTGTTCTTTAGGTATCTCGAAGCAATCACACCGTCAACATTCCTGCGCTCCAAATGCCTGAGCAGTTTCAGTATCTCCTTGCCTGGAACAGAGGAATCCGCGTCGACAAAACCTACTATGTAGGGATGGTATTTGCTGCACAGGATATTGAAGCCCTTTATGACCGCGCCGCCCTTGCCCAGTCTCCTCCTCTCCGTTACCAGCCTTATCTGGCTGTGCAGCTTCGCATACCTTTTGATTATCGCTTCGGTATTGTCCGTGCTTCCATCGCAGACGAAGAGCAGTACCAAATCCTTTCGGTATCTTTTCATGAGGCTGGCCTTCAGGTCCTCAATGGTCCTGACTATCCTCTTCTCCTCATTATAGACTGGTATCACTATGCAAATCCTCAAAAGACCACAGAGCTGCCGCAAATTTGCAGTATATGAATTGACCGCTTAAAATATATAATAGCAAGTTGCCCCAAACATCCGGGTCCGCAACGCGGCAAAATCCCGAATCCAGCCACATATTTATACCTTGTTTGCGTTCATATGCTGTGGACAGGTCTTCAATCTTCGCTACGCTTGCAATAGTCATGCTTTTCTTCATATACGTCTCGGGACTCAGGTACTCCTACTTCCTGGTGAGCGAGATAGTGGCGACCAACATAATGGGGCTCATCGCCGCGATCTTCCTCTACCTTGCATACACGGAGCGCGGCAAGGCGATAAAGCCTAGCAAGAAGTTGAGCATACCGCTCCTCCTCGGCATAGTGCTGTTCTTCATACTCATTATATTCAGGTATCTCGGTTCGGAGGTGATAGTCTCAATAGTCGGCATAATCGCCTTCGGGCACTTCTCGAAAAAGATGAAGTCGCACAGGCTTTACGCGCTTCTCATAGCCGGAATCATCATAACATCAATCTTCACCTGCGCGCTCGTGCTGCGCGCCTGGGGCCCGGCATGGAGGGGCGTTGACGAGATAACCTACGGCTACTACGCGTCGTATTTCGTGCTGCACGGCAAGGATCCGTACACCATGAATATGGCGTCGAGCCTCAACCAGTACAACACCCCCGCGACTATACAGCTGAACGGCACAATAGAGGGCGCATACAACTATCCGGCGCTCAGCCTCCTTCCCACAATCCTGCTCTCGCTGCTTAACCTCTACGGCTATGTGAACGTTGCGATGATTGCGGCGTTCATAACGATAGCCATCTCGTTCTTCATATACTACAAATCGAAATACAACAGCGCGCTGCTGCTTCCGCTTGTTGCGTGGCTTTTCGCCTCATTCGACACTGTCCCTACGATAAACCAGTACCTTGCAGTGGGCGTCTTCCTGCTCCTCGCATACATGCTCAGGAAGAGGACGCTGCTCTATGGGGTGCTGCTCGGCCTTGCCGCAAGCGTCAACCAGCTCGCATGGTTCGCGATCCCGTTCTTCCTCATCCTTACGTTAAGGGAGGAGGGCAGGAAGAGGGCGCTCCAGGCCCTGGCGATGGCCATCATCGTATTCCTGCTGATAAACGGGTATTTCATAATCCTGAACCCGAAGGCCTTCATTGTCGACGTATTCGGGGTGTTCGGCACCTCCAAGCTGCTTCCGGGCGGGCCTAACATAGCCCAGCTCTTCATAAGCAGCTACGGCGTCCCGCTCTGGGTCCCGGCAGCGATAACAGCTGTCACCTTCATGACATTCCTGGCGCTCTTCTACCTCTACACCGCAACGCTAAGGCCCATGATCGCGATAGTACCCATATTCATATTCTTCCTCTCGTGGCGCAATCTCGAGTATTACGGCCTCGCATTCATACCGCTGATGCTGGTCCTCTGCTATTGCGTCGAAAAGGAGAAGATAAGGGATGCGCTGAAGAGCAAGCGCTACCTGGTGGCTGCCCTGGCCGCGGTCACGCTCATCTCGCTCGTTATTGTGGTCTTCGGGCACATGGTCTACGCAAGAGAGGACACGCTCTCAATAACGCACATGGCGCCATCGCCCGAAGGGTCAAACGGCACCTACACTATAAACGCTATAAGGGTCAGCGTGGCAAACAACGGCAATTCCTACGAGCAGGTATCCTTCCTCTACGTTTTCAACAAGGGGAACAGCGGCAACTACACCCTGGACCCTGCGCCCATGATATCTCCCCACACCGTGCAGAACTACACGCTCGACTATACCATCAATAACGTGACCAACAGCAGCAAGATATACGTGATGGCGTTCAGCAAGGACTACATAACATCCAGGCAGTTGAATATATCCGACCAACCTGGTGGCGGATAGCGGGCCATTTGCCGCAGGGCGGCCATCAGCGCCATCCCCCCGCCAGCCCGCATATGATTGTCCATATATAATAACTCTATGTCCTGTCTGTCGGCATGCCGCGCAGATAGATAGGTATTTAAATATAGTGATACTATATAGTTTAAAGAAAAATGGGGATATAATGAAGAATTTTATGCAAAAACTCTTCTTGAAGCAGGCAACGATAGTCGCATATATGAAATATATGCTTATCTCTATGTCGATATTAAGCCTGCTTGGTGTGATGTTGGCATCATCTCAGGGCGCCAGCGGAGTAGGATCCGCGGCTACGAATGCGCTCTGCCAGGTATTCAACACCGTAAGAAACGTGATATTCCTGCTAGGCCTTACACTCATGATAGTGGGTGGAGCACTCTATGCAGGCGCTAACATAATGCCATCGCAATCCAAGGGCGGATTCCAAGGATACGGAATGGCGATGATTGTGGGCGGCGTAATAGGTGTCGCGATAGCAGTCGCAGCCCCATTCGTGCTGAACCTTGTGGTAAGCGCGGGAACATCCGGCGTAGTCAACTATGGCGGCATTGGTTCCGGAGCTGGCGTCGTATCGTCACTCTGCGGCTCATAATCGTGCAGGCATTTTTTGAGCCTTTTTCCTTAAAAAGGCTTAATAATTTTTTTGTTCTTTCTTTATCGTAGATATCTAAGAATGGTACCATGGACACAGAAAGTTTGCACAGGCTTCTCCTGCGTTTCAGCCTGTCTAGCTATCCAAAGATGCTGCTCATCCTGGTATCGCTGATCTCCATCTCAACGATCGTATACTCGCAGGCAAGCGGCGCGGCGACATCTGTTACCGGTGCGCTATGCCAGATATACAATACGGTCAGGAACGTGATATTCCTCATCGGCATAACTCTTGCCGTTCTTGGCGGCGTGATCTACGCGGTCGCCTCAATAATGCCGGGCTCGCACAAGGGCGGCCTGCAGGGCTACGGGATCGGAATGATAATAGGCGGAGTGCTCGGCATCGTGATAGCAGTTGCGGCGCCGTACATATTGAACCTGATCGTCTCCTCAAACCCGAACAGCATACTCACATCCACAGGCACCGCAGGGGTCAACGGCCTTTGCAGCTCGTCCTCGCTTCTCTGATGTCGAACGTGCATGCAAATGCGCATGTATTTATTTCTTGTCTATGTATATAGTGTGACATAAAAGCTGATTAGTGATCTTGTGAGAACAGTTTTTGGGCACGCAATAGAGACGTACTTCTCGAACATATACCTGATACTCCTGTGCTCAATACCATTCATAATAGCTTTCCTCATACCCGCATTCGCATCATTCCCGACATTCAACGATGCGGGATCTGTGCTTCTCAGGACATCCAGCATATTCCTAAACCTTAACCTGTTCACCACGGCAATCATAGTGATTGCTGTGCTGTTCTCGCTGCTTTTCCTGAGCTTCGCGATAGTGGCGATAAACATAGTGGTAAAGCACAGCAGGACGCAGACGAAGATAAAGTCGGAGGTGATACGCGGGCTTGAGAGGTATACCGGGCGCGTATTCACGATTCTGCTCATAGCGACCGTAGTGATAGCGCTTGCAAACATCCTAAGCTACAACTCGGGCTATTCCGGCATTATAACCGCGATAGTGGCGCTGCTCATAACACCATTCCTCTTCTATGCGCCTGCGTCTGTTGTCATAGACGAGGCAAAGCTATTCAGGGCTATAAGGGCAGGCACTAAGTTCTTCACGAAAAGGTTCGACTACTTCGTTGCCTGGATAATTATCGCGATAGTGCTCGTAACACTCTTCGACTTCATATTCATACTCGGCACCGGCACAATGATCTCCAGGTACGCGATGCTGATATTCAGCTCGCTCTTCATACTGCCATTCCTTGTGCTTCTGCAGAGTGAGTTCTACATGAGCAGGTTCAAGCTGCTCAAGCGTTAAGCCGGCACCAAAAAGAGCGCGCTGCGCCGATACGGATTCACCCCCGATTCTGCATACATTATAAATAGCTTATCTCAGAAGCATTATCATGCCTGCATTCCGCGCAACACTGCTTGCAATCGTGGCCTTTGTTGTCCTTAACCTGTTCCTGGTAAACTCGTATGCCGCACCCCAGATAGCAACTGTCACATGCATCCTCAACGGCGCGAGCATGACGCCAGGGGCATGCCTCGGCAGCGCCATACCCCTTGCACTGATAGGCATATTGCTCTCGCTAATCATCGGCGCTGCAATATTCATGTTCGGCGAGGTCTTCAACTACCAGCCGCTCAAGGGCTTCTACAAGCGCGAACTATGGGAGACGCTCAAGAGCGCGCTCCTCATCGCTATCATATTCTCGGTCCTCATCATAGCAAGTTCCATTGCGGTCTCTTTTGCTGGGAACGCCCCGTCCACCACCGCGGGCCCGACTGCGCTCACAGACAATCTTGCCAATCTCTACACAGCGGTGAACACGACATACCTGCAGCCGCAGGTGCAAAGCTCCTACAATGCGTTCGGCGGGCTGATGGGCCTCTCCATAGGCACTGACCTGCTGAAAAGCTTTACCCTCTCCTCATGGTTCCCGATACCCATATGGCTGGGGCCTATAGGCATAGTCGGCGCGGTGCAGTCAGGCTCGGTAGCCCAGATCTTCCAGAGCAACTACATAGACTCGCTGGGTGCGCAGAGCGGCCTCTCGCTGATAAGCATAACAGCGATCTACACCACCACGGTGCTCATAGTGTTTCTCTTCCAGAGCAATCTTCTGTATGTGATGGCAGCGGTAGGGCTCGGCGTCTTCATACCGATAGGCATAGTCATGCGCGCCTTCCCCTTCATAAGGGGAATAGGCGGCACATTGATAGCCATAGGCATAGGCATAGCGATAGTCTACCCCGTGCTTCTGCTAGCGCTCAACCTCCCTGTCACGAACTACATATACTCGATAGCATCAGCTGCAGGGCCAGGTTCGACATCCTCTTGCCCGTTCAGCGCATCGGGGCTTGCATGCAAGCTCTGGAGCGGCGTCGCACAGTTCATGAACACAGTCTCAGGCTTCATGACCGGGACTACGGGTATCATGGCGCTCTCCTTCGGGACAAACGCAGCATCAAGCCTTACCGCAGCGACAGCTCTCGCAGGGCAGGGCTTCTGGACGGGCGTGCTCGGCCCATTCGGGCTCTACGGCAACGGAAGCGGGATATTCCCGGCGCTGAACTTCGTGATAGACCATTCGCTGAACCAGATAGTGCAGTTCATACTCTTCGTGCTCGACATAATAATAGGCTACGCGATAGTGGGCGGCATAGCGCAGATACTCGGAGGCAGGCTCACCCTTGGCATAGGCAAGAAATTCACACTTGCATGATGGTACAATGGCAATAACTACGTGCGCGCTGTACGGGACAACCACCTACGCGAACAGCTGGATAGGCATAAACGTGATGGTGCTGCTGCTCAGCCTCATCATAGTCGCAGTCGTATACATCATAAGCAACATACTGCCTATCATAACGAGGCAGAAGCTGGTCTCCGCAGCAAGGAGCGAGATAACCCAGATAATAATAAGCGCGGTCATACTCTCCATACTCCTCGGCCTCGCCGTGACGGCGTGCAACATATCCGCATCCTTCACCAAGAACCTGATCCCCTCGACATTCAGCGCGATGAACCCATTCCAGTATGCGGATTATTTTGTGGGAAACCTCAGCCTGAACACCGGCCTGAATCTCCTGACTAACATCTACTCGACCTCCGTGTCATACGCGATAGAGGGGCAGGTGCTGGAATCGATAGGCAAGCTATTCAACTCAGCCTTCTCCGGCGCTTTCGGCATACTGAGGAACATATTCAGCGGCTCCACATCTGCAGGCCAGGGCATATTCTCCGTAGGCATAGCGCTGGGCGTGCAGCTCGGTGCAGTCTTCTCCACGCTTAGCACGGTCTACATGGCGCTCTCGGTGCCCGTGACCCTTGCCGTAGGCCTCCTCTTCATACTTTTCCTGGTCATACCAGTGCTCCAGTATACGGCGTTCACCATCATACTCCCTATCGCGCTGGCTATGCGCACCTTCTCATTCCTCGGCGTCTCACTGAAGAGCGCATCCAACGCGATGCTCGCGTTCGCGATAGCAGCATACATCATATTCCCGCTTATGATCGCATTCAACGGCTATGCGGTATCATGGATATTCTCGGCGCAGAACCCATCCTACCAATACCTGCATTCAACCTATCTGGTGCCCGGCACAAAGGCCAGCACCTACTTCACCACGAATCCGTCGTCTACCGCACCCAGCGCGCTGATAAGCACGATAAGCAATACGCTCGGCCAGCCCATAGGCCAGACTGCAAGCCTGGTCTTCAGCTCATTCGCGACCACGGGCGTGCTCTATTCGCCGCAGCAGGTCACGGCACAGGCGCGCGTGCTAATAGACGAGATCGCGCAGTTCATATTCGTGGCGGTGATACTCACGGTTATAGACCTTGCGATAACAATAGGCTTCGCATCAGGGCTTGCAAAGGCGCTCAACGGCGGGGTTGAGGGCGCAGGGTCATTCTGGAGTGGTGTATGATATGGTGCCGTTATTGCTTCTTGGTTTCCTGCTTCAGACAAGCCTTCCAAATGCTTATACGCAGCTAATGCCGCTTGTGATTCTGGCGCTGCTTCTCGACGCGATGATAGTCGCGGTATGGTACTACATAGGGGTAGCGCTCAACAACAACGGCATAAAGGGCTCTGCGAAGGGGGAGTTCTACCAGTTCATAGGCACCTGCCTGATGGTGGCGATAATAATAGCCGTGCTGGTGTTCGCCTCGACCGCCTTCTCCGGCACGCTGAACGACACGCAGCTGATGAGCCAGACGGCCATAGGCTCGATGTGCAGCAACGTGATGACAACATCGCCGCTTGACATAATAGGCAAGACCAACTCGCTGCTATCGGGGCCTGCCACAAGCACAGGCACGGGAAGCTTCCCCGGCCTCTGCACGCTAGTCTCGAGCACCACCCCCGACATAACAACGAAGCTCGACTACCCTATATCGGCCACGTCGGTTATCATCGCGAACCTGACAAACCAGACGGCCGCGAACCTGAACTCATCATTCACGATAGACGCGTGGATCGGATTCCTAAGCGCCCTCTCACCGCAGCTTAACCTCTGCATAGACAAGCCGCCCGGAGCGATCCCGTGCCTGATACCCAACCCGATCCTCTCACCGCTCTTCGAGCTCAGGTACATGAATACGCCCTATGCTGGGTACGGCATGCTGTTGAGCAACCTGGGCACGTTCGGCACGCTCCTCAATTTCTCCGTGCAGTCGTTCGTTGCGCAGCTATTGCTGCTCACCATCTTCCTGTACACATGGCCCTACCTGCTCTTCGGAGGGCTTGTGCTGAGGAGCACATTCTTCACCAGAAGGATAGGCGGGCTGCTGATGGCAGCTGCGATCGCAGGGCTCATGATATTCCCTATGGTGTATGCCTTCGAGTACCTCTCGATAGGCCACGGCATCCAGCAGACGGCGATTGGCGGCACCAGCTCGAACGCGGCCGTGGCCAACGCGATATACGGCTACAACGCGGTGACTGCGCTGCCAGGCGCGAACAACGGCAACTACGTCATAAACTTCTTCGTGCAGCCCAACATCAAGACCATAGCGAACACGCTCAACTGCTGGCCCGGCGGCGCCCCCAGCTCGGTGCTCACCTACGGCGTTCCTGTGCCTACCGGATTGTTCGCAGCAGAAACCGCAGACATATACTCTCTGCTGCTTCCTGGCATAGGCCTCTGGAACTCCCTGAAGGGGATCTACAACCTCGGGACGCTAAGCGTGCCGTCGATGGACCTGCCTGTGAACTGCAAGCCGCAGGCTGCGCTCAACACCTTCTTCGCGCTGCTCAACGCCTACGGGCTTATAGGGATTGACGCATACCTCCTCCCATTAATAAACCTGGTGATATTCATAACATCGGTAATAGGCCTCTCGGGGCTGTTCGGCGGGGACACCGAGCTCGCGGGCCTATCAAAACTGGTCTAGGTGCATGAATGATATTTAAAAAACATGGGTCTGCATTCATCGTCCTACTCGCAGTTGCGGCGCTGCTCATCCTTGCGCAGCCCGTGCACGCACAAGCGACAACGACAAGCAACATAATAGCGCAGAGCTCCCTTGTGCAGGGATTCTGCGGCGGCTCACCGGTAGGCACCGGCACTACGACAGCGGGCTCCGGCGGAATCATACCCACGACGAACATACTCTCCAACCAGACCAACGGCGAGCAGAGCGTACTGAACATCTCGATCCTCATAATGATGGTGATGCTCATAGTGGTGGCGCTCATCTACATGGTCAGCTACATATTCAACCTCGAGCTGCTTAGGAATCTGGTGAAGTCGGAGATAGGCGAGATATTCATAACCGGCATAATAGTCGCGGTCTTCCTTGGCAGCTTCAGCGTCCTCAGCGCCGCCACAACGCCGCAGACAGGCTTCGCCATAGCCGGAAGCAGCTTCGGCAGGGGAGTGTATGTCACGGACTGCTCATACCTCTCGACCGCATCGATCTCGCTCATCGTGCCATTCTTCGCGATAAACGTGGTGCGCTTTTTCGTAGGCGCGGTGAGCTCGATAAGCCTGGATCTCACCCCTACCTATTTCGGCTTCTCAGACTCGCCCCTCCAGGGCCTCAAGCTCTTCGACACGATACTCGGCTACATTGACACGATAGCCGGCGCGTTCATACTGCTGATACTCGGGACGCTCTCGCTGCTAAGCATAATCTATGCGATATTCCCGATATTCCTCTATGCTGGCATAGTGCTGAGGACGCTCCCATGGACAAGGGCCGCCGGCGGCGCATTCCTAGGGCTTTTCGCAGGGTTCTACATAGTCTTCCCGCTGCTGCTCAGCGTCATGCTCGGGGGCTACATATCCACAATAACCGGCGTGACCTCTGCTGCGTCAGCCACGTCGGCGACGCCGAACACAATAACCACGTTTGCCAACACGATCATAGGCACAACGCCCACATCAGGCTCGATAACCACTGTGGGCACATTCCTCTACAACACCGCCTCATCGGTATTTAGCGGCATAGGCATAACATTCACGAACGGGATCGTAGGGGGCTTCATAGCGGGTGTGATAGAACCCGCGCTCTTCACTATACTCTCGATAATAGTCGCATTCCTAATATCGTTCGACTTCGCAGAGGCGATGGGCGACATACTGGGAGCGCCAAGCCTGAGGGCGACCAACATATTCAACAAGGTGCTATGAGTTGTTTGAGATGAACCAATCCGCGCTGAACGCACATGCCTTTGCGGTGCTCCTCCAGACGCAGATTCCGCAGTGCTCGGCCACATCGGGTGCGAACTGCCTGCCGATAACACCTTTCACCTGGCTTCCGTTTGCGGCCGTGGCAGTGCTTGTGGTCATACTCATCGCAGCCATGGTGTACATGCTGAGCGGCATAATAGGCAGCGACAGGGCGAGGTCATGGTCCAGGTTCCAGATCTACGAGGCGCTCCTCTCGATACTGCTCATATCCGCATTCCTCGCGCTCACCTACCTCTTCTTCCTGAACCCGCAGGGCCTTTTCGGGACCCAGCTTAACATAGTGCCATGCGCCGGCGCGTCGAACTCGCAGGCAGGGTGCAACACCATAACAACCGGCACCGCCCGCGCAAGCACTACCGCGAACTCGCCCGGATGCGCAGGCGCCACCCAGCTCTTCACCCTCGCATCCTGCGACCTGAGCGTATTCAACAACGCTACATTCACGCTCGCCGAGGACACCTTCATAGCATCCTATGCTGTCGATGCGATACCCGGCGTATCGGGGCAGTTCGGGCCTGTGACGACTGGCATAGGCATAGACATAAAATTCGGGATACCTAGCCTGATACCCGTCCTTGGCTCGGGCAAGCTGATGAGCTATTTCTACGAGCTGATGCTCGCGCTGCTCATATTCAACCAGCTGCAACTGATAGTCATATCCGCATCGGTGCTCTTCCTCGCGCTCTTCCTCTCGATAGGGCTGATAGCGAGGACACTCGGCTTCACCAGGGCGTTCGGCGGGGCGATGATAGCCTTCGGCCTCGGCATAGGTGTGGTATACCCGCTGCTCGTCGCGATAATGTACGGCTACATAGACGTGAGCATAGGCGCGATGTGCCTGCAGAGCCTCTCGTGCTCCTTCGGCAGCGTCATGACGTCATTCTTCTCGCTCATGTTCAACCCCGGCACGTACCAGACCGCCATATGGACCATGACCGTAGGCACCGGGGGCTCGCTAGCAAGCCTTGGCTCGGGGCTCGGCGCGCTCTTCCTAGACCTGGGCTACGTGATAGCAGGGCTCACATTCATACCAGTTATAATAATAGCCATAGTGGATGCATTCATAATTGACTTCTCGTCCGCATTGGGCGAGCGCATGAGCTTCGGAGAGCTCTTCAGCAGTTTCATATGAGGTTGTGCATGATGAAATCAAACAAGATCTTCGTCTTCCTGCTCACCGCGCTAGCCATCGCGCTGCTCTCCGTGTCTGTCCACTCGCAGGGCTCGACCAGCACAAGCACCCCCTGCGGGCTTCTTCCATCGTCGATACAGCAGCAGGTCCAGAGCGGCGAGCCCTGGTACTGCCCGATAAACGACCAGATATACTCCGAGTGGTCCGGTGAGATCCCGCTCGCATTCCTCGCCGTCCTCGTAGCGTTCATGATAGCGGCGATAATATTCATGGCCGGGACCGCATTCGGGAACGACCGCATAAGGAACTTCGGCATAGGCGAGCTGTACGAGGCCACCGCAACCGCCATAATAGTCGGCGCATTCATGTACCTGTGCGCCGTGATCTTCGGCATACTGCCTGCGATAGTGGCAGGCCCTATAAACCCCTACGCAACCGCATTCAACCTCATAACATCTACGATAGCCTCGGCGCAGAACATGTTCGCCTCGCTGTTCAACGTCTACATGACGCTCTCGTACACAGTGAGCCCGACGATACTGCCATCTGTGGGCGGCGGAGTCGGGGCACTCGCCAGGACGCTGATAAGCACGCTTCCGCAGATAATAGTGAACGTGCTCTCAATACCCATAACCATCTTCTTCCTGGACCCGGCGCTGGCAATATCAACATTCCTCGCCGAGGGGATATCCGTGCTCTATGCGGAATACTACCTGATGGTGTTCTTCGCAACCGCCGCGATACCCGCATTCCTGATACCTGGCGTCATATTGAGGGCGATATTCCCCACAAGGGCGGTGGGCGGAGTCCTCATAGCCTTTGCGATAGGGTTCTACCTCATAATGCCTACGCTTTTCGCGGTAGCGTTCTACTTCACCGCGCCATCGGTGATGCTGAGCATGCAGGTCGCAGCTACGCAGATAACCAGGTTCGGCACCGGCCCGATCACGCAGGCGATATCGCCCAGCAGCCCGCTCGTGCTGCAGCTCAACGCGGTGCAGTCCTCCCTGAACGGGTTCTGGCTGCTGATACTATTCTACCCGTCGCTCATAATAGCGATGACCTACACCGCGATACAGGAGATATCGAGATTCATAGGCGGCGCGACCGCAGTATCGGCAAGGGCCGGAAGCATAAGGCGCTTCATATAGCGTTAAATAAAAAGAACGCATTTAAAAGATGCGTGTGAATATCTAAGTGGATCAGATGAACCCCAAAGTGCTCGTGCTGATAGGCTTCATGGCGCTCTCGATAGTATTTATCGCGATAGCAGTGGCCCTGCCGCACGGCACGCTATACGTGGTGCCGAAGCTCATACTCATGGCGCTTGCGGTGCTATTCGACGTGCTCGCATTCGCCTCAAGATACTACACATTCCTCATACTCCCGTTCGCAAGGCAGCGCAAGAAGAACATAGTGATAAGCGACCAGACGCCCTACTGGCTCTCATCCACCGGAGAGAGCATAATAAGGAGGGAGGCGCAGGACTTTATCGCAACCGTCTACATAAACATACCGATATACGTATCGGCAAGCGAGATGACCGACGAGGAGAAGGCGCGCTTCACCATGCAGGTGAGCAGGCTTGTCGGGCTGAGCAAGGAGCCTGTGCGCTTCACGGCCGAGCTCTACCTCATGAACAAGGACTCGTACATACAGAAGCTCAAGGACACCATAAGCCGCATAGAGGACGACGAGGCGAAGCTCGTGGAGCAGAAGAAGGAGAGCCCTGAGCTCGAGCACCTGCGCGGCGAGCTCTCGATGTGGAGGAAGATGCTCGACAACGTGAGCTCCTACACATCCTATGAGCTTGGCACATTCGCGGCGGTCTCGGCAAGGGGCGTGAAGGAATCGGAGGCGATATCATTCGCGCAGCAGAGGGCGCGCGAGCTCATGAGCGGCATAGGCACGGTGCTCGGCGTCTCGCCCAACATAGTCGTGGGCAACGAGATACTGAAGTACGTAGAGCCCGAGTACCTGATACCCTATTCGACTATCACCGAGCAGATAGCCAGGATCGTGAGGCAGGAGGTGTGACGTATGGATGACCAAGGCGTAGCGTATCTTGCATTCTGCCTAGTCATACTGCTGACATCCCTCTCTGTGCTGCCGAGCATAGGCAAGGGCATAGTGGTGATAATCGCGCTGGCGATAATACTCGTCGGCGTATTCGTGATACTGATACTGAACTTCGCGGATTTCCTGTTCGTCTCGATGGTATGCAGCGCGCTTGGCATAACTATAGAGCCGGCAGCAGGCTACAGGATAGTGAAGCAGCAGAACGCGATAATCAAGAACGTGAACGGGCTTTTCTACGCTACGGGCTACGTAACCGCGAACCTCTTCCCGTATGTCTTCAAGCTAGAGGCGGCGGCGGAGAACGAGGACGTAAAGCTTATCACATCGCCGGAGAACTGGGAGCGCGCCGTCATGAACATAGGCTTCCCGTTCAAGTACCATGTGCTGTCGACGGGGATGGACGTGCAGAAATCCCGGGACGAGCTGGAGGGCAAGAGGTCCTACGAGGAATTCCAGATGTCCAGGGCGCTCCAGAACAAGTCTGCGGACGAGACTACGATAACGAACATACAGCGCCGTCTCAACATACTGCAGAGCAAGATGGACAGGATATCCCAGGGCGAGAAGCCGATAGCGACGGTGATGTACGTCGAGACTACCGCGATAGGCGTGAGCGAGAAGGCGGCTGTGGACGCGCTTACGCAGCAGATAAACGACCTGCAGATATCCATGAGCTCCATGGACGTGGACCTCTCGAGGATAATGGGGCGCGAGATATACACGCTCTTCAACTTCAACTTCGGCCTCCCCTGCACTAAGGAGGAGCTGGAGGCAAGCTTCGACATGCAATCGTAGCAAATGTTTATAATTATCGGCAAATATGAATGGATGAGGGCATGACGCTGCTGAAACTGCAACACATAATGAGCAACGAGATAGCCAAGAGGGCATTCCTCTCTAGGCCTCCCGAGCCTCCGGCGGGGGTGCTCATGGGCGACCCCTTCCAGTCGATATTCATAGGCACCACGAAGATATTCAAGGTGCCGTTCACCTGGTCGTACGCCAACCTGACCAACCCGCACATAGCGGTTGTGGGGATAACAGGAGCGGGAAAGAGCTATTTCGTGAAGACGCTGCTCGTCAGGGCAAACTACGTCTGGAACACCAACGCGATAATAATAGACTTCGCCGGGGAATACAAGGCGTGGGTGAAGCAGAGCGGGGGCACGGTCGTCTCGCTGGGCAAGGGCGACTACATGAACATAATGGACCTGTCGTCGATGAAGCCGCTGGACCGCACCAAGCAGATAATGAACTCGTTCGAGATACTTACCGACATCGCGCAGTACCCGGAGCAGCGCCGCATAACGGAGGAGGCGATAGAGCAGGCATACCTGAACGAGGGCTTCCTGCTGTCTGAGCCTGGCGCCGCGAACAAGGAGCCGCCCACGCTAAAGAATGTGATATCGCTGCTCCAGGAAAAGCTGCAAGAGGGCAACTACGACTACCCCGCAGAGCTGGAGAACGCGATATACAGGCTCAGGCAGTTCGCGCGAGAGGGCGAGGACTACTTCTCCAAGAAGAGCACGCTAGACATTGCGAAGCTGTCCAACTCGGGCCTGGTCTCCATAGACCTCTCGGGAATGTCGGACGACAACTTCAGGGCGCTGGCCGCGCTGTTCATACTCCAGACGCTCAAGGAGCTGATGAGGAGTGAGACATGGAGCGAGACCAAGGGGCTCAAGGCGATAGTGGTGCTCGACGAGGCGTGGAAGGTGGCGAGCAACGAGAAGAGCGAGGCGATAACCATAGTCAGGGAGGGCAGGAAGTACCAGTTCGGGCTCATAGTCGCGTCGCAGAACCCCACCGACATAAACGAGGCGATATTCTCCAACGTAGGCACCACATTCATACTAAGGACCAAGTTCCAGAAGTTCATGAACTATCTGCAGGGGTCGCTCAACTTCTCGGACTTCATAAGGAACGAGATAAGCAAGTTCGGGGTCGGACAGGCTGCGGTGGACATGGCATTCCAGACCGAGATAAGGTTCCCGGAGATATTCGTGCTTGACAAGATATACGGCGAGAACCCGCTCTACGTCTACACGATAGACCTCTCGGACGTGCTCACGCAGACAGAGATAGCTGCGGACGTGCTGCAGAAGGACTACCAGTTCGAGGGCGAGGAGCTCAGGACGAAGTTCATAGAGTACAACGTCGGCACCGACAACATAATAGAGATGTTCAAGACAATGGACGCTAACGGCAGGACCGTGAAGCTGCTCGACCTCATACGCATGCTGAGGCACAGCGGCATAACCATAGGCAACACAGTGACATTCCTAAAGAGCCTGAGCATAGACGACCAGCTCATAACGAGGATAATATCAAGCATAGGTGGTGACACTGGCTAAGCAGGACACATTCACTGTTACAAAGGCCGAGCTCAGGCAGATGCTCACGGCGCTTGGCATCCCGGAGAAGAGCATAGGCGGGTTCCTCTCAACGCTGGAGAAGACGCACAGGCACACGAACATAATAGTCTTCGCAAGCCTCCTCGAGAAGCTGGGGATAGACAGGCCAAGGATGGCCAACATATTCAGGCGCATGGGGATGGAGGACATAACGATAAACAACGCCTTCAGGATGATAGACGAGAGCAAGATAACCGCGGAGACTGGAAGGCTCTACGAGGCGGAGATAAAGCTGGAGTGACAAAGGCGCACCAAACTGATCCTTCGGTTCAAATCAGTGCAGCGCATTCATGGCCAAAGCCAAGAAATATAAATTCTCGCATTCATTAGATACCGAGGTGGTTCCATAGGGAAAAACAGGGTTGTCCCAGCAATCGGCTTGCTCGCTTTCCTCCTTGTAGGTCTGATGCACTTTGCAGGTGCGGCTTCCATATCCGTATCATGCCCATCATTCAGCTTGGGGTCTACGACCACCTGCACTGCAACCGCAACATCCAGATCTTCAGGATTAGTCTCCTTCAGCACCTCGGACACCACAGGCTCATTCATAGGCTCACCCTGCACCGTGATGAACTCTTTCAGCTGCCAGGTTACGTACACCGACAATGCCCTCGGATCGCCTACGATCACTGCAGCCTATTCCGCAGCCGGCTACTCCCAGGGAAAGACCACGCTCAAAGTCAGCAAGGCAACGCCAACTGCATATGCATCATGCCAATCACTTACCGTAGGGTCTACAACGACATGCACAGCAGAGGTACTGTCCGGGTATAACCCCTCAGGGACTGTCTCCTTCAGCACCTCCGATCCCGCCACAGGCAAATTCATGGGATCACCATGCACACTGAGTTCAGGCAGCTGCAATGTCACCTATACCGACATCGCAGCAGGGTCGACCATCACCGCGACCTACTCCGGCGACAGCAACAACAACGCAGGAATTCCGGCAACAACAATGGTCACGCTCAACAAGGCATCACCTGTAATCTCAGTATCATGCCCCCAATTTACTGCAGGATCTACAACAACCTGCACCGCAACACTATCGTCAGGGTTCAACCCCTCAGGAACCGTCTCATTCAATACATCGGACGCCCCAACAGGAGCATTCACGGGATCGCCATGCACACTTAGCTCGGGCAGCTGCCATGTCACATACACCGACACCGCTGGATCGCCGACCATCACTGCGACCTACTCCGGTGACGGCAACAACAATGCAGGAATTCCGGTTACAACGATAGTCAAGGTCAACAAGGCATCGCCCATACTCTCCATATCCTGCCCCTCATTCACCATCGGATCTACAACCACCTGCACCGCAACACTGTCATCAGGGTTCAATTCCTCGGGAACCGTTTCATTCAATACCACGGATACCTCAACAGGCACATTCACAGGGCTGCCATGCATACTTGCCTCGGGCAGCTGCCATGTCACATATACCGACACCGCTGGGTCGCCTAAGATAACTGCGGCCTACTCCGGTGACAGCAACAACAACGCAGGAAACCCGGTGACAACGACAGTCATGATCAACAAGGCATCACCTATAGTTTCAGTGTCATGCCCCCCATCCACTGCGGGATCGACAACCACCTGCACAGCAACAGTGGCATCAGGGTATGACCCTTCGGGGGCGGTCACGTTCTACGCCTCTGATCCAGCCACGGGCAAGTTCACAGGATCGCCATGCATACTGAGCTCAGGCAGCTGCAATGTTCTGTACACCGACACGGCAGGCGGGCTTGCAAGGATCACCGCGACCTACTCCGGCGACAGCAACAACAACGCAGGAAACCCGGCAACAATTGCGATAACGGTAACTAATACGCCCGTATCCCTCTTTGCAAACGCATTAAGGAGGGATCTCGGATACATCGCGGTAGCAGTGCTTGCCATAATATTGGCGCTTGTAGTATTGCAGAGCGCTACGGCATTTATCCCGAAGAGCATAATCGTTGAGAAAGGGGACGCATCCACATCCAACGAGACAATGCGCAGCCACGAATACGAAAATGTATTCAAGATACTCTCAAGAGTTGATGCGAAAGCGCACAAAATGAGATTAAACGGCGTGCCAACGAGATGGGGCTTCCTGACGCCAATCAACAAAAGGGACGTGCGGATACTCCGCGTCTCAAACCACTTAACGATCTACACCCGCGGGCTGGCGACAGACAAGGTAAAGGAATACCTGAAAGACAACAGCATAGCGTTTGTAGAATTGGGGCTGTAGAAGGGATGGTGATCGGATGCCAAAAATTAGTTGGGGTATTGCCGGGTTAAACGAAATAATGGAAGGCGGGCTCGAGGAGAACAAGGCCTATCTGATATCGGGCGCGAGCGGCGTCGGCAAAACCGTCTTCTGCATGCAGTTCCTCTACGCCGGATTAAAGGCAGGGGAAAACGCAGTCTATGTAACGATCAGCGAGAAGCCAAAAGACATCATTGATGACGCAAAGTCATTTGGATGGGATCTCACGGAATACATTGGAAGCAATAAACTGTACATTCTCGATATGAACTCGTACACCACCATAGATGTCGGCAAAGGGGAGGCGCTTAATATAAGGCGCATGATGGCAGACCTTACGGATTACATACATAAGGTGTCTGCAAAGAGGGTGGCGATAGAGTCCATAGACTATATCGCACTTAACGCCGCAGAATCAGAGGCTAACGCGGAAGAATATCTCAGGGAGATGGCTCTTTCAGCTACAAATCTGGGATGTACTATCCTGTTCACCTCGGTGTTGCCGTCTACGGCAAGGGAACTGAGCATATACAGCATGGCAGAGCGCGTCATGGAGGGGGTGATCGTACTTGACATCGACGAAAAGAACAATAAACGGCTGCTATCCATAAGAAAGATGAGAAAAACAGGGGTAAGCCTGTCAAAATACGAATATAGCATAAGCGCAGGCACCGGAATCCTCATTGAGCAGATCAAAAAAGAAGGCAGAACGGTAAGGGTCGGGAAGAAGGCCCCGGAATTCTTAATCGAGGCATACTATAACAACGAATCTGTCAGGCTATCATCTCTGGATTACCGTGGCAAATGGCTTGTGCTTGTGTTCTATCCTGGTGATTTTACATTTGTGTGCCCGACCGAGCTTTACGGAATAGCGGAAAGGTACGAGGCGTTCAAATCATTGGGCGCGGAGGTCATCAGCATCAGTATGAACACAACCGCCAGCCACAAAACCTGGAGGGAGACATCGCCCCAGATAGCCACTATAAGGTATCCGATGGGGTCCGATCAGG